>Ga0302251_1000149_pt1 | contig 81275 bp, 65 predicted proteins | sample AAG_RA_Gln_MG_FD_193534 | JGI IMG/M metagenome (GOLD analysis project Ga0302251, IMG submission 193534) | Enriched activated sludge microbial communities from anaerobic digester in WTTP, New Holstein, Wisconsin, United States - AAG_RA_Gln | ecosystem: Engineered > Bioreactor > Anaerobic >... | reverse complement strand
ATCCGCTTCTTCATGCCCCGCGGGCTTTACGGAGTATGGAACGAAGCAGTACGGCGCTATGTTTCGCTCGTATCTCCTGATGACGGCATCGAACTTCTCGTAAACAATGAAGGAGTGGCAAACTTCAGTTTTATGGTAAGGATGGGCTCACATTGGAAGCTACATATCATATCCTGCCTCAGCCCGGGAGACTATCTTGTTTAAGTGTCCAGAAAATTACCCGAAGGCTAGAAGACAGGTAAGGAGCGCAGGACCTGGCGTCCTGTAAACCTGAAGTTCCGGTTGATTGAATATCGAGTGGTTAATCAGGAGCCAATTTGCCTGCTCACCAATCTGATAGATGCAAAACGCTTCAGTGCCATTGAAATCGCCCAGATCTATCATATTCTATGGGATTGTGAAATCTCCTATGATGAGATAAAGACCCATATGATGACAGTCAACGCATCAGCGCGGCATCAGCGCGAACACACCCCAGCCCAGGTATTCACGCGTGTAAGCGGCGTAACGCTCGGGTTCTGAGGCCAGTCTGGCTTGAACATCTTTTGCGAACTCGTCGTCGGGATTGGCTTCAAGCCATCGGCGCATGGTGAGCCATTTGGCCGCTTCATATCTGTCCCAGCCGTCCTGGTCAGCCAGAACCATTTCAACGACGTCGTAGCCAATGTGGCCGAAAGACTTGAGAAGTTCTGGAAGCGTGAGAAAGTCTGAGATTGAGTTGGCAAGACACTCTCTGGCAACGTCTTCGGTCGGCGGTAACTGCCGCCAGTAGGGCTCACCGATGAGGATGATCCCTCCGGTGCGCAGGCTCCGCGACAGAAGCTCGATAGTGCCGACGACTCCCCCGGCTATCCAGGTGGCACCGATACAGGCTGCCACACTGGCCTTCTCTTCAGAGACATAGCCGGCAGCATCACCGTGTATGAACTTGACTTGATGAGAGACACCAAGCTCTTCAGCACGGAGTTTTGCCTGCTCGGTGAACAACTTGCTCATGTCGATGCCGATGCCTGTGACGCCGTGATCGCGTGCCCAGGTGCACAACATCTCCCCCGAACCGCTGCCTTGATCGAGCACTCGGGCGCCCGATTCCAGACGCAGCGCAACGCCGAGAGTGGCAAGCTTTTCTGATGTGATCGGGTTGTGGATGCGGTGAGCACTCTCAGTGATGTTGAATATTCTTGGGACGTCCACTGTGGAAAATCTCCTTTTGGGTGTGAATAGAGGCTATGAGAACAGTCTCAGGCTCGGTGAGGTGCTGAACCTTCGGAAGAGATGTGAAGATTGCTCTCAGACATCTGTAGAAGGTTCTGACAGCTGAGAATGAGGAGGATATGAATTTTCCCTGCCGTTCTTCACATAGATGTTCGAGCCTGGCGACTTCTGCTTCAGAGCGCTCTTCTTGATTATCAGCTCTGTAAGCTGCGAATGCCTGTGAAGAGCCATTGATATCGAGCCGGGCTGGGTGGCGGAAGTGTCATAGCTGAACTTACCCTGTCTTGTCCTTACCTCTACATCTGAGACTACAGGCAGTCCGTTCTGTTCTTTCTTTACCCTGAAGGCCAGCGATTCCACTTCATCCCATGAGGCTTTTATTCTCAAGCCTTTTTCATAGTATGTTATCCCTTCTTCCCTTGCCATTATGCGTATGTCAGCCCGGCGCTTCAGCTCTCTGTAGAGAAGGGCAGGCACTCCTGAAGCGAATGGCAGAACTCCCAGCAGAAGCATATCGACAGCCAGAACCGGATTGATCGCCATCAGAATAATATCTATGCCTGCTATTATGGCTCCAGCAGCGACATATGTGCCTGCTGCAGGATGAGACTTTCCATAATCAAAGACAAGATCCTTAACGACAGGCTCCTCCCTTGCGAGAAGAGCCTCCCTGAACTCGCGGGCACTGCCCCACCTCTCATCAGGATTCGTATTCACCGCCCTGTTGATTATTGCTTCTGTACGGCGGGAGATTCTGCTGTTCAGGGAGCGAACAGGAGGGAAGACAAAGGGATTGGAGCCTGGGTCTCTTCTGGAGAGAAGGAAATGTATGGTGGCTCCGAGGCTGAAGATGTCAGAACGGGCATCTGTCTGGCTCTTCCCGTACTGTTCAGGAGGAGAAAAGCCAGGCGTGCCCATGATAATGGTGTCCTGTGCCTTTCCTGCCTGGTACATCCTCGCGATGCCGAAATCCAGAAGCTTCACAGAGCCGTCTTCAGTTATGAGCACATTTGAAGGCTTGAGATCGCGGTATACGATGTTCCTGCCGTGTATATATATCAGACAGTCACATATCTGGATCGCCCAGCTTATCACCTCATCCTCTTCAAACTCCCGGTTCTCCTCAAAAAGTGAAAGAAGATCCCGGCCCTCCACATAATCCTCGACGAGGAACTCTCTCCCGTCTTCTATGAAATAATCCACTACCTTTACGAGGACAGGATGAGTGAGCTTAGAAAGGATCTCAGCCTCTTTCCTGAACTGAGCCTGAATAACCTTCTGTTCTTCAGGATCTTCAGATACGACCTGAAGCTCCTTAAGGGCCCATCGCCCAGACAGACGCAGATCATCGACTTCATATACGGTGCTCATACCTCCTCTGCCGATGATACGCCTGACCCTGTATCTCTCATTACTGATAAGTGCCAGAGCAGCGAGCGGCTCTCTCATGAGTGTGGACCCCTTTATCCGTGTTCAATCCTGATATCTGAGATTTCGTGGAAATGTGAAATAAACCTCCATCAGCCTGAGAGGTTCACGTCATGAAAGAGAGGAAGTGTCCTGCAATGCAGCGAATCGAGATTCAAGACCAGCCTGATTCACAGGAAAAGAGTGATGATCACTCCAGAGGAAGAAAAAGAGCCTGACATGCTCCCGGCACGTTGGATCCTGCTTATTACCGCAGCAGCGATAATGCTGCTGTCTTTTCTCGTCTACTTCCATACACTGTCGCCTTCCCTTTCCTCTCAAAGCGACAGCGGTGAGCTGGTATCGGCTGCCGCCACTCTTGGAATCTGCCACCCTCCGGGCTATCCCTTCTATACTCTTATCGGCTATCTTTTCTCTCTTATTCCCCTGAAAGGCTGCGATACAGCTTTCCGTATCAATCTGATGTCGGCAGTGTTCTCCTCACTCACTGCTGTCATGCTTTTCCTTCTGGGGTTGATTCTATATCGAAACTTCATCACGGCTGTCTGCGTTTCCCTGTTATTTGCCTTTTCTCTTGAATTCTGGAAACTCTCACTTTCGGCTGAGGTTTTCTCACTTCATGTTTTTTTTGTTGTGCTTATTCTCTATCTTCTCTACAGATGGAGGGATGAGAGCCTGGAAAATGATAAAAAGCCAAAAACCATGTATCTCTTCTTCCTTGCATACGGCCTGTCTCTGTCACATCACCATACGATTCTGTTTCTGGTACCGCCCTGTCTGTATATGATAGTGAAGGAAAAGATGTACCGACAGTTCCAAAATTACAGGGAAATTCTCTTCTGCCTCCTCCTTATTTCTGCAGGTCTTATTCCATACATCTACCTTCCATTGAGAAGTGCTGCCAACCCCCCGATAGGCTGGGAAGATGCCAGTAATCCTGAAGGTTTCATCAGAATGCTGACCAGGGCCGGATATGGAACATTTTCACTGGCCAGCGTTTCAGGTGAAGGCTGGTCACTCTCAATCGTCCTTCGGCAGGCAGGTGAATACCTGAAATTGCTTGCCGTTCAGTTCGGGAGCTGGTTTTTCATGGCTATGGGACTTATCGGAGCATTCTATGCAGCGTTGCGCAGAAGAAGGGAATTCTATATCTTCTTCTTCATTTTTTCAGTCTGTGGTTTTATATTTCTTCTGATGGCGCGGTTTCCCCAAGGTGAGGGGTATATGGCCATACTCTCTAGGTTTTTTCTTCCATCATATCTTGCATGGTCAGTCTTCATCGGAATGGCGCTGACCTGCATCAGCAGTCCGATAAAGGGCAGACTGCTCGGACTATTGAAAATACTCATTATTCTGATGCCGGTTATCCCGCTGGTAATGAACTTCTCCTCGGCAGACCGGCGGGACAATTATACAGCCCGCGATTACGGAAGAAATCTGCTTAACGGACTAGATGAGAGAGCGGTCATCATTGTACTGGGAGACATCCACTTCGGGGCGGCACTGTACTCACAGCATATTGAAAAAAACCGGCCTGATGTAACAGTTCTGATCGAAGGGCTTCTTACTTCTCCCTGGTATCTGGAAAAAAAGTCCGGAGAGAGCAAGGATCTTTCATTTTTAAACACAGCTGTAAAGCAGAATGATAGAAGATCTATAATCATAAGCATCATCGAAAATGAGAAAGGCTCTCGCCCCGTATACATCAACCATCCTGTGGAAGATCCGGATATCCATGCAGAATGCCACGGACTGGCTTGGAGAATCAGCACAGTGACTCGAGAACCACTTGATACTGCTACACTGGAGACTCTGATGAATGAAAAATACATATATACAGGCAGGCTCAATACTGAAAAACTCGACTACTTCTCAAGAGAGCTGTTGAAGATGTATTCCTGCTCATTCTTCTACCTTGCCTCCAGGCAGTCTGAAGAGGGTGAAAAGGAAAAAGCTGTTTCCTGCCTGGAAAGAGCCATCGCCATGGATCGCGAAAACAATCAGGCGCTGTACCTGCTGGGGACCCTTCAGATAGAAGAAAATATGCTGGACAAGGCAGAACAGACCTTTTTGACTCTGAAAAAAAGATTCAATGAATCAAGGGAGGTTTATACGAATCTGGCGATCATCTATGCAAGAAAGGGAGAGCACGGCAAAGCCAAAGAAGCTCTTCGCAATGCTCAGCAGTATGGCGGCGTAAAGGAATAACAAGCCGCCTCAGATGATGAAGTGCTGGTCTCTGGCGTATTCAACAGGAAATCGGCCTTTTGTGTGGAAGACACTGTTATAGATTCAAAGGGAGAACTGGCAGAATCAAAATGGAAGATCCTGAAAAAAGCTATCTGGCTCGAATACAGGCATCAATTGAAAGCTTCGGACAGATACAGAGAGACTTCATACTTGAGAAAAATGGCGTCGTCACCATAATCAACTTCATCAAAAATGTGGAGGGAAGCCATCCTGCACTTGGCCTGAAAGATCCTGTAATGCAGAAAGGCAGGAAGGCGGCTCTTTCCATGGCAGAGAATCTTGAAGGAGAGCTTTTCCGACTCAAAGAGATGAACCCTCCTGAGATATGGAAGAAATTTCACGATAATCTTATTGGCTCACTTGAGCTTCAGATTGAAGGCTACAGAGAAATGGTGAAGGTATTCGAAGATAATGACATACGCCATATCGGGAGGGGAAGGGATATTGTCAGCAAGGGAATGTCGCTCCTCGAAGAAGGACCGCAGGTCATCCAGGGCGGATCATAACAGACAGCCATCAGTGCCGAAGAATGCCCCTTATGCACCAGGACAGAAATTGACGCTTACTTTTGAGTCACTTGCTCCTGGCGGTGATGCTGTCGGGAGAAGTGAAGGCTTTGTATTTTTTGTGCCCTTTGCGGCTCCCGGGGACACTGCTCTGGTTCAGCTCACTGAAGTCAGGAAAAGCTACGGCAGAGGAAGACTCATTAGCATTGTAACTCCCTCACCATCGCGTGTGCCTCCTCCCTGCCCTTACTATCTTCGATGCGGCGGATGTAATTATCAGCATCTGGACTATCCATCCCAGAGAGCGGCAAAAAAAAAGCACGTCGAAGACTCCCTTTCACGAATAACACATCTTTCTGATATAACCGTAGCTGATACTATTGCCGCCGCGGATCCGTGGTATTACAGGACCAAGACACAGGCAGTAATAGGCCGCAGAGAGAGAAGAAAAAGCACTGGACCGGCCATGGGATTCTTTGAAAGGCAGTCTCATAATTTTATCGCCATATCCGGGTGTATGATTCAGAAGCCTCTCAACAACATTATCCTGAAAGCTGTCGAGACACTTCTCCCTCACTACCGTTGGAGTGTGTATAACGAAAAAAATCATATGGGAGCCCTTCGTCACTGCATAGTGCGGAGCAACAAAGAAGAAACTGAAGCTATCGTAACACTGGTTTCCTGCGAAAGAGAGCTGCCCTTCGTGGAGCATTTTGCCGAATCATTGACTGAAGAAATCAGTCAGATACGGGGAATCATTCTATCACACAATCCAAAGAAAACTAATGTGATTCTTGGTGAAGAGTGTCGCACCATCTGGGGCCGGGATTATATTCATGAAGAGACTTACAATATCACTTACAGAATATCACCGCTCTCCTTTTTTCAGGTTAATCCGGAAGGATTGGAATCCGTGATGATGGTAATCAGCGAATATGCAGGTGCAGACAGAGAGGCTTCCGTACTCGATATCTATTGCGGAGTCGGTGTTTTTTCACTGTATCTGGCAGGAAAAGTCCAGCGCGTACTGGGAGTCGATGAAGTGAAGAAAGCCGTTCAGGATGCCCGTACGAATGCCGGGCTGAACAGAATCGAAAACGCAGAATTTCTGGAATCCAGAAGCAGCGAGGCTCTTCTTAAGTTCCGGCAGGAAGGAAGGCATTTTGACTGTGTGATTCTGGACCCTCCTCGAAAAGGAGCTGAAGTGGAGGTTCTCGAAAGTCTTCTGGCGATGAAAGTACCGCGTATTGTTTATGTATCGTGCAACCCTGCCACACTTGCCAGAGATCTGGAGGTTCTAGCCTCACATTATCATATAAAAGCAGTGCAGCCTGTTGATATGTTTCCACAGACATGCCAGGTTGAGACAGTCGTTTCTCTCGAGTATAAAGGAGGAAACTGATGCCCTTACTGTTTGATGAACAAAGCAACAAAATACTGAGCGACGCAAAAAGAATCAGTAACGATTACAGCTATTTTCATGTGGGAGTTGAACATCTTGCCCTGGCAATCATGGAAGTTGACGATAAGGTGTCCACAGCCCTCTCCAGGCTCGGAATCGATAAGAAGTCACTTAAGGCAAAAATCATTGAAATTGCAGGATCTGGAGACCGGGAGACTTCAGCTCCATCCTGCATTATTGAGAGTCCGCGATACAAAAAGGTGCTGAAAGAAAGCGAGAAAACAGCCCTCTCACTGAAGGCCTTCAGAATAGAGCCCATACATATTCTCATAACCATATTGAGGGAGAAGACCTGTGTTCCACTTATCGCTATCAGAGAGCTTTTTCTCGATCCGAGGGAGATTGAAAACGCACTGATTACAGTGCAGTCCGGAGGTGAGATCCCTCAGAAGAAAGATGGCGATGTAAAAGATGAGAAAGGGATGACCAAGAAAACACCCAAGCTTCTGGCACAGTTCTCAAGAGATCTTATAGAACTTGCCAAATCAGGAAAGATGGACCCTGTCATAGGAAGAAATGATGAAGTCCGGCGTGTATTGCAGATTATCACGAGAAAGGGTAAAAATAATCCAGTGCTGATTGGTGAGGCAGGAGTCGGCAAAACAGCAGTTGTCTTCGGTCTGGCACAGCGCATAGCCGAAGGTAAGGTGCCGGAAATGCTGCAGAACAAACGAGTGCTGGATCTCAGCCTGTCATCGATGGTCGCCGGTGCAAAACACAGGGGCGAATTTGAGGAACGTCTTCAGGCTGTCATCAGGGAAGTCGCGGAAAATCCCGATATCATACTCTTCATAGATGAGATTCATACCATTGTCGGCGCCGGTGACTCCAAGGGCGGCATGGATGCCGGAAATATCCTTAAGCCAATGCTTGCACGTGGAGAGTTCCCTGTTATAGGCGCCACCACGACAGATGAATACCACAAGTTCATCGAGGCGGACCCCGCCCTTGAGAGAAGATTCCAGCCCGTTCTGGTTGCTGAACCATCTGAAGAGGATACCCTTGCGATTCTGAAGGGACTGCAGGAGCGATATGAGAAGCACCACGGCGTAAAATTTACCGATAAATCACTTCTGGCTGCAGTGAAGCTCTCTGTCAGGTACCTGCCTGACAGAAATCTTCCCGATAAAGCCATCGATCTGATCGATGAATCTGCCGCAAAGGTCAAGATGCGCTCTGTTTCATTATCTGATGGCGACACCCTCGCCATTGAAGTCACAGAGGAAGTGGTGGCAGAAGTTGTTTCGCTGTGGACAGGCATCCCGGTTTCAAAGCTCACTTCTGAGGAGAAGGAGAGACTCCTCACAATGGAGAGCTACCTCACCAAACGTGTCATCGGCCAGAATGAGGCGATCAGGGTCGTATCTCAGACCATAAGAATGGTCAGGATGGGCCTGGGAAACCCAAACCGTCCGAGCGGCATCTTCCTCTTCCTCGGGCCGACAGGAGTCGGCAAGACGGAGCTTGCAAAAACACTGGCTGATTTTCTTTTCGGCAGCGAACGCGATATGGTTCGTCTCGACATGTCAGAGTTCATGGAAAAGCACGCCATCTCGAGGCTGATCGGCTCGCCACCGGGGTATGTGGGATATGATGAAGAGGGACAGCTCACAAAGGCAGTGCGAACAAAGCCTTATTCTGTGGTATTGCTGGATGAGATCGAAAAGGCTCACCCGGAAGTCTTTGATCTCTTCCTTCAGGTTTTTGATGACGGAAGACTTACCGATTCAAAGGGGAGAACGGTAAACTTCACCAACACGATTATCATTCTTACCTCCAATATAGGCACCAGCAAAGTAGACGAAGAGGGGAACACGATCCTCATTGATACCAACAATCCTGCGACCCGTGAAAGTATTTTCCAGGAGCTCAGGAAATCTTTCCGCCCTGAATTTCTGAACAGAATAGATGAGATTATCATCTTCAATCCGCTTGGCAAAGGGAGCCTGAAAGAGATTACCACTCTTTCGATTGCGGAAATCCTTAAACGCATAGAAGATAAGGGGATCGCCCTTCAATTTGAAGATAGCGCTTTCGAGCTCTTCCTGAAGATGGGGTATAACCCCGCCTATGGCGCCCGCCCGCTAAAAAGGGCCATTCAGACCCATCTTTCGAAGCCTCTGGCAGAAAAGATGCTGATGCTCGGTGAAGGGTTTACAGGATTCATCAAGGTCGAGGCTCACCCTGATGAAGACAGGCTTATATTCGAAGTGACGTCAGATCTGCAGGAAGATAATTTGCCTCAGACGGCTACAGGAAAGATTGGAGGCTCTGAAAGAAAGAACATTGATGACACCGTGGTAGGAGGTTCTGATGAGGATCAGCATTGAAGTTACCAGTGGACCTACTGATGGAGAGCTATTCTCCTTTAAGAGCTCATTCGGAATCGGCAGAGATAAGACCAACGAACTTCCTCTGCCGCTTGATCGTTTCATCTCAAGGCGACATGCAAGAATACTCGCTGCAGAGCCGGAATGCTTTCTGGAGGATCTGGGGAGCACAAACGGAACCTTTGTAAATAATGAGAGGCTCCATGGAAGGATTGTGCTCAAGAATGGTCAAATCTTTCGAGTAGGCCGCACGTGGCTTCAAATTGAATGGTAGGGGGCGTTTCATGATAAGTGCCACTATTGGGCGATATCATATCATTCAGGAGCTTGGCAGAGGTGGAATGGGAATTGTCTATAAAGGACACGACCCCATTCTGGACAGGCCTGTTGCCATCAAGATTCTATCCCAGCAGCTTGTTCAGAACGCCGAAGCCAAAGACCGTTTCATACGTGAAGCCCAGGCGGCGGCTCGCCTCAACCATCCCAATATCTCAGGGATCTTTGACATCAGCGAGCATGAAGGAATTTACTACATCGTCTTTGAGTTCATCTCAGGAAGAAGTCTTGACAAAATACTGAAGGAGAAGAAGTTCTTCCCTTACAATGAAGCGTTGAGAATCTTCCTCCCAGCCTGTCAGGCTCTGGATTATGCCCATCAGCACGGTATTGTGCATCGCGATGTTAAGCCCGGCAATATCCTGGTCTCTGAAGACGGTAATGTAAAGGTATCTGATTTTGGCATCGCCTGGGTAGAAGCAGCCCATACCATCACGCAGCCCGGTGAAATCATAGGATCTTTCTTCTATTTCTCACCAGAGCAGGCAAGAGGAGAAAAGGTGGACAGGCGTGCAGACATATATTCACTGGGCATCATGCTCTATGAGATGCTCACCGGAAGAATGCCTTTCCAGGCAGACAACCCTGCTGCGCTGATTCAGATGCACCTCACTGCAGAACCGGATCCCCCCACAATGGTTAACTCCGCGATACCCAGAAAGCTGGAAGATGCCCTGCTGAAGGCTATGAGGAAAGACCCTGCCGATCGCTTTCAGTCAGTAAAGGAGCTGATAACTGAGCTGACTCTTGAAGAGATGCCTGTCGACCTCTATAAGACATCCATCTCTCCTTCGGAGGCAGCACTTCACAACATACTTGGAAATAATTACTATAAACAGGGAAAGCTCGATCTGGCCATCCTGGAGTGGGAGAAGGCAACTATTCTGGACCCTTACAACGCCCTTACTCATAACAACCTCGGCACAGCCTATGATGGACTGGGGAATCTGGAAAACGCCGTGACCGAGTACGGAAGAGCCGTCGATCTCAATCCAAACAACTTCGTGGCCCACTACAATCTGGGCTCGGCATACTACAGAAAGGGAGATATTGAGAACTCCATCGAGGAATACCGCAAGGTGACGGTGCTGAACCCAAAGTTCGCTCCGGCATATTACAATCTGGGCAATGGGTTCTACAAACTCGGCAAGATCGATCAGGCGATAGAGGAGTGGCAGAAGGCTCTGATCCTGAACCCTCAGTTCGCCGAAGTTCATTACAACCTTGGGAATGCCTATCATAAGAAGGGGAAAAGAGATGAAGCGCTGTCTTACTGGGAGAAGGCCCTGGAACTGGACCCTCAGTTTGCCATCGCACAGTTCAACATCGGCAGCAGGGAGATGGAAAAGGGGAACAGGGATATTGCTGTGGAGATGTGGAATAAGGCCCTGGAGATAAACCCTGACTTTGCAGAAGCTCACTATAACATAGGAAACTTTCAATACAGCAGCGGAAATATAGACCTGGCGATCGAATCGTGGGAAAGAGCCACCAAGGCGAAATTTGGATTCTGGAAAGCCCATTACAACCTGGGAAATGCATACTATCACAAGCAGAATTACGATGAATCAATATCGCAGTGGCAGAAAACAATTCAGTTCAAGGCTGATTACTGGCAGGCCCACTGGAATCTCGGCAATACCTTCTATTTCGACAAAGCGCTTCTGGAGCCTGCCATAGGAGAATGGCAGGCAGTTACACATATCAACCCCAATCACTGGCAGGCATACTACAATCTTGGAGAGGCATATGCGAATGATGGAAAGATAGAACTTGCCATCCTGGAATGGGATAAGGTAGTCGCTCTGAATCCTAAATTCTGGCATGTCTACCACAATATGGGATGTCTCTACTATAAAAAGGGGAAATTGGAGCAGGCCATAGCCTACTGGACAAAAGCAGTGGCGTTGATGCTGTTCTCATTTTAGTGAGGAGGAGTTATGAGCATTGAGGGCCAGGGAGAGAAGGTCCCCCGGATCCTGATTGTAGATGACCACCCCCATAATATCACACTGTTGAAAACATATCTCAGATCAACCAGCTATGAGATTATTGAAGCCTCTGACGGCCCTGAGGCGTTGGAAAAGGCACGTACAGAATCACCGGATCTTATACTTCTCGACGTTGTTCTGCCTGGTATGGATGGATACGAAGTCTGTACAGAACTGAAGAAGGATGAGCTTACAGAATGCATTCCAATCCTGATGATGACTGCTCTTTCAGATGTCAAGGACAAACTGAAGGCACTCGATCTCGGGGCAGATGATTTTCTCTCCAAGCCCTTCAATCAGGTAGAGCTGATTTCACGAGTCCGCTCACTGATACGTATCAAGAGACTCATAGAGCGGGTGAGACTCAAAGAGCGCGAACAGATGGAGCTTGCCATCTCTCTCGAAAAAGAGCGGATACTTCTTGAGCAGGAAAAGAAAGTACATCATATCTTCAGGGACATCCTGCTTGCAATCACTCAGAATAAGCTCCACCTGCTTCTCGAGCCAAGTGAACTGAATCTCTTTCAGAATGCTGAAAAGATAGGCGAAATAGATATGCTGGTTCCTCAGGACATGGTAATTGCCAGAAAGACCATAGAAAAATGGCTCACCGATATCGGTGTTGAGCGCAGCAGGCGCTTCAATATGATAGTATGTGTCTCTGAAGCTGCCACAAATGTGATAAAGCACGCCGGAACAGGGAAAGTATCTTTCTTTCTATTCGGAGATAAGATACAGGTCCGGGTTGAGGATCACGGAAAGGGAATTGACTTTTCAGAACTTCCCAAGACAACTCTGCTTAAGGGATACTCTTCAAAGGTATCGCTGGGAATGGGATTCACCATAATGCTTGAGCTGATGGATAAGGTCTATCTCCTTACAAGTCCGAAGGGAACGCTTGTAATAATAGAAATGGGTGTAGACAAGCCAGATGAAGAAGCGACACTAGCTTTTCTCAACACGATGGATATGGATTCCATCTGTTACCAGGCAGAGCCTGGAAATGACCTGAAAATTACTGGATAGTTAATCAATAGAATCAGACACTCGCCTGTACACTATTCACACTCTATCTCCACTAACACTATACGCCAAAATGATAACGATAGAATGGGCCGGGTGCACAAGAGGCTTATAATGAACAAACAATGGAAGATCCTGGTAGTAGACGATCAGGTGGACAACCTCAAGATACTTGAAATGCGAATTCGCGCACTCGGCTACTCGGTAATGCTTGCCCAGAGTGGAATTGAAGCGCTGGAGATTGCAAAGCGTGAAATCCCCGATGTAGTGCTTCTTGACATACGAATGCCTGATATCGATGGATTTGAAGTCTGCAGAAGACTCAAACAGGACGAGCATCTGAAGGATATACCTATTATCTTCCTCACCGCACTTTCTGATGAAAAGGCTCTTGTACAGGGTCTGGAACTCGGGGCACAGGATTATATTGTCAAACCATTCGAAGTTCAGGAGCTGACGGCAAGGATTAACGTGGCACTGAGACTGAGAGGTCTGCAGACAAAGCTGATGGAGGAGAACAACAGGCTCGAGGCTATCCTGGAAAACATCCCTGAAGCCATCTTTTCAGTTGATCTCGATGGTAATGTTCTTCTCTGGAACAGAGGTGCAGAAAACCTGACAGGACATCTCTTCAATGATGTCAAAAACCAGAATTACCGAGAGGTAATCAGACTATTCGATGATAAGAAGCGCGCTGTAACAGCTCTCTACAATCCTGCTTCCCCAACGGATGATTCAAGCAGAATCAATCTGGAAAACGAGGATCTCTACCTTCAGAACAAGGAAAGAAAGCTCATACCGGTCTCCATCTCGTTTTCACCTGTCGAGAGCGAAGGCACTGTTACATCTGTTGTAGTGACTATCCAGGATATCTCCCGTCAGAAGGAGATCGAAAAGATGAAGGAGGATCTGCTTGTAACTATAAGCCATGATCTGAAAACACCTCTTTCGGCCATACGTGGCTTTATTGAAATGCTTCTGTCACCAAGGTTCACAAGTGATCAGGAGAAACAGACCGCCATACTGAACAAGATTAAGACTGCCAGCGTATCACTGCTCAAACTTATAAACAATCTCCTCTTTCTTTATAAGGCCGGTTCAGGATACGCGCGCGTCACATGTTCTGATTTCTCACTGGGAGCTCTTACTGACGAGGTGGTCGATACATTTATGGCACTGGCCCAGGAGAAGAAGATTGCGCTGAGAAATACCATCAGCAATGATACTGTTGTTTATGCAGACAGAGAAAAAATTGAAGAGGTGTTCTACAATCTGATAAGCAACGCAATAAAATTTACCGGAGACAATGGGAAAGTTGAAATAGAAGCCCAAACTGAAAAAGAAAGAGTGACAGTTACAGTCTGCGATACCGGAAGAGGTATTTCGGAAAAGGACCGGAAGAAAATCTTTCAGAAGTTTTATCAGACCGGAGATTCACGAAATGGCCACGGTCTTGGTCTCTATATCTGCGATACAATAATAAAGGGGCATGGCAGCAGGATTACTGTGGAGAGCAGTGAAGGGGCCGGAAGCCGTTTCACATTCAGCCTGAAAAAAGGTAAAGTGCCTCCACTCGAACAGATCGTGGAGCGAGGACACAAAGCCGCTGTCAAAGATCGCCGCAGAAAGCTGAAACACCGTTAACGTTATTTACTGACTCTGAATCCTTACCTGCCATCGAGCCATCCATAACCTGTAGAGAGGTATGAAGAAATATACCTGATTACTATGACAACGGCAGAAAGAAAGGATGAAAAGACATGATGAACAAAAAGATTGAAGAAGCAATCAACAGACAGATAAACGCAGAGATATACTCTGCCTATCTGTATTTTTCAATGGAGGCGTACTTTGAATCGACAGGCCTCAAAGGTTTTGCGAACTGGATGAGAGTACAGTCGCTGGAAGAGCTTTTTCACGCATCAAAGTTCTATGACTATGTAAATGCAAGAGGAGGCAGAGTCACACTCACCGCTGTTAAAGCTCCGCCGGTAGACTGGAAATCACCGCTTGAAGCCTTTGAGGAAGTATATAAACACGAGACTGAAGTTACCGGACTTATTAACAGTATGACTACACTTGCACAGGAGGAAAAAGATCACGCAAGTCACTCCATGCTCGGATGGTTCGTCAATGAACAGGTAGAGGAAGAGGCAAGTGCAAGCCAGATAGTAATGGAATTGAAGCTCATCGGAGACGACAGGAAGGCTCTGCTGATGATAGATCGTGAACTCGCTGCAAGAGTGTATACACCTCCGGCAGCGACAGCCCAGGCATAGAAGCAAAGAGAGGGGTGAGCCGACAGGTTTACCCCTCTCTTCCTGCTGTCGGTATTTTAACTACAGCTTTCAGCGACTCCGCTGGCGAGCTATCAAGGTGCAGTGAGCCTCCATACAGCTCAGCTATCCTCTTGACTATGACAAGACCGAGTCCTGTTCCCTGCTGTTCAAAGACAGTGCGGTCGAACTGAATGAATGCCCCTATTGATCTGACCTGCTCATCTGTCATTCCGTGTCCGACGTTGTGGACTGCAAGCTCCAGAAAACCATCACGGCAGGATGTTGAGACATTGACAGGCGATCTGGCCTTGGAGTATTTAAAAGCGTTATCGACAAGCTCCTCCACAATTTTGATGAAATGGCTCTCCTTGACGGAGCATGTGTGCTCCTGAAGGTCCAGTTGGAGGTCGCCGCGGCGTCTGTAGAGATCTGCTCTTGCTTCTGCAACTGTGGTTATCAGAGAAGTGGTTGCCTCTGACTGGAATTTGCGGTAGTATGAGCCGAGCTTGCTGTCTCTTATGGCAATCTCCAGCTCTGCATAACAGAGATAATTTTCCACAAGCCTGTTAAGACGGTTCGCCGACGAGTGAATAAGCTCATAAAGGTTGTGAAGTTCGTCCCTGCCATAGGAATCCGCCTGTTCCAGCAGCAGCGATGATGCTCCCATAATCCCGTTTAGAGCCGTCCTGACTTCATGTGGAAGTGAGAGAGCAATACATGTGCATAGTCGGTCTATATCCTGCTGAATTCTGTGCTTGATGGCGTCATTTTTTGCAACACGGGCTTTGACCGAATTGAGGAGAGTACTGAATGTGAAAGGTTTTGTGATATAATCATCAGCTCCCTGCTCCATACCTTTTCGAACATCTGAGAGCTCAGCCTTGGCAGTAAGAAATATGAAAGGGATGGCAGCAGTAGAAGGGCTTCTGTGGAGCTCTTCGAGAACACCGTATCCATCGATGCCAGGCATCATTATGTCGCATATTATCAGATCAGGATGCTGAGATTTTGCCAGTTCTATCCCGTCTCTTCCGTTGGAGGCATTTCTGACAGAGAAGCCCTCAATGGCAAGCATGTCCATTATGTTGTTCCGTAATACTGCATCATCTTCAATTACCAGCACATCTGTCACGTTTTTTACCTCGTTAACAGTCTCTTTCCCTATCAGAATATATTTTATCTCAGACCTGGACTTTCCTTTTATAAAAGCAGATTTTTCATTCAGTTGCCGTGCATAAATTAAATACATTTCTGAAGGAGAATTGAATAGAGCATGGAGAATTAACTGATGATAGAGATGTGGAGGTGTTTCAATGTATAAAAAGACTGCTGTAATGCGTTATTTCTTTTTCCTTTTCATTGTATTCTCGCTCTCATTGGTTTTCATTTATTCCACAACTGTTTCATGTCATGCAAAATACTGCCCTCAATGCGGAACATACAATGCAGATTCCAACTCATTCTGTACAAAATGCGGTGCTGATATCAAGAATACCTCATCAGGAAAGACAAGAATCGGCGTGCTCTTTGTAGCCAGCGTGTATCCCTATTCGGATGCCCGCTTCACTATTTACCACAAGGGCGCAATTACACCTTTCATCGTCTGGAACTCTGAAGGGAAATATGAAATAGGAGAAGTTAACATTCCAGTAATGACAGATATAGAGTTTGTTCCGGTTCTGGAAAGAGAGATACCGAATCCCTCTTCAGTTCCCTATATAGCTAAACGCTATAACATACAGAAGCTCATGACTCTCAACATGAACTCCCGAAAAATAGAGCGCGCTCCTCTCTTCTCGTCGCAGAAGCAGGAGATCTTCCTTGATGTCATCACATATGTATGCCCGAGCGGTGAAGTAATCCAGGAGAAGCGCTACAAGGGCTCTATCGATGGCTGGCCTGATATTACTCCGAACCAGACTAAACAGGCAGCCAATGGAGTATGGCAGCAGTTCGTTCCTAACATATATGGACTACTCAGACGTTAATTTAAAGGAGTGATTATTATGGCAAAGACTGAAAAACGGGTCGTAGGAATCATGGACCCAAACTACTATTCTTTTCTGGCATCACTGGAAAAGCTTTTCAGACACCTTGAACCCAGAGTGGAGTATAACGGTGCTGTCTATGAGCTCTCCACAAAGAGGATGAAATGCAGGCCCTATAATACTCTGGGAGCTGATACTGAAACCTGTGTTATAATGAACAGAGGCGCCCACTGGAATCCTCATCGCAACAGCTTCTTCTCAATTGTATCCAGGAAAGTTCACGTCACATATAACATGTTCTCTTTCAAGGCCATTGATAAGAATGCCGGTTATGGGCAGATGTATGATCTGGGTCTCAAGATCCCACCGACATGGGCAATACCGCAGAAGGACTACTCAAAGATGTTTGAGGAATCAAAGGATTCGAAATCAAACCTGCAGCCGGATCTTATCTTCGAAGATCATGAACTGTTTGACCTGGAGCAGATAGGTAATGAGGTAGGTTATCCTGCATATCTGAAACCCCAGTCAGGCGGCGGATGGATAGGTGTGACCAAGGTAAACAACTACCAGGAGTTGAAAGAGGCTTACGACAAGTCTGAAGACAAGCCGATGAACCTCCAGAAAGCTGTTGATTACAAGGAATTCTGCCGCTCAGTCGGGATAGGCCCGCAGATTATGCCAATGCACTATAACGCCGCAGCAGAGTTCTCTCACGATCGTTATATGCGATCAGCAACTCAGGCAATTGAGTTCAATTTCATAACGCCGGAACAGGCCAGAGAAGTGCGTCAGCTCACAAAGCTTATTAACGCATACTATGGATGGGATCACAACTCATGTGAATCTCTCGTCACCGAGAGCGGTGATATCTATATCATTGATTACATCAATGCCTATCCTGACAGCTCCTTTGTGTCGCTGCACTTCTATTTCCCTGAAGTGGTAAAGTCAATGGTCAAATGGCTCATCTTCTGTGCAGTCGTAGGCCGGGGAGACGGATATGACTTCATGAAGAACTGGCCTGCTTTCTATAAGGTCATGGAGGATTCGAAAAAGAAGGGTTGGAGCTACAACGAAACACTGGATAAATATGAAGCAATTGCCGATGATTATTTCGATACAGCCAGATTTGAGGAGTTCTGCCAGAACAACCTGGAGGATTTTGACGAAAAGGCGCTGGAGTTTTTCTCCTCCGATGAATTTGGTCAGATCATTGAAGAGGAAGTGTCACGTCACTTCAAGATTCCACATGAACGTCCTGAAAAGATCCAGCACTACCAGGGTATTCACAACTTCTGGATTCACTGTGAGAAAGACAGACTGGCGGCAAAGAAAGAACCTGTTGCTGCCGCCGGGGGGGCGTCCAGAAAGAAGTCAAAGAAAGATGACAAATAACTGAAAAGGAGCAATTCCCATGAAATACTCGACACTTGAAGAGTCTCCGGTTGCGGGACTCCTCCCGGACCTCTTCTGGAAACACTTCTATGAGATAACACGGATACCCCACGGTTCCGGCAATGAGAAGGCTCTCGGCGACTATCTGACAGGCTTTGCACAGCAAAGGGGACTTCCCTGGAAAAGAGATGATTCAGGGAATGTAGTCATTTCAAAGCCGGGCTCAGAAGGGCATGAGTCTTCACCGTCAGTTGTGCTGCAGTCACATCAGGACATGGTATGTGAAAAGAACAACAATGTTGTATTTGATTTCCTGGCCGATCCTATCAGGCTCATAAGAGATGGCGACTATATCAAGGCCGATGGAACAAGCCTTGGCGCAGACAATGCCGCCGGTATGGCTGCCAGTCTCGCTGTGCTTGAAAGCAGAGATCTTGTGCATCCTCCTGTCGAGTGTCTCTTTACTACCGATGAGGAGAGAGGATTGACCGGTGTCAATGCTTTGAAGGGCGATTTCCTCACCGGCAGAGTCCTTCTCAACCTGGACTCAGAAGAAGAGGGCGATATCTATGTGGGATGTGCAGGCGGATCAGACAATCGGCTCATCATGAAAATATCAAAAGTGGAGGTTCCAGTTTCTTCGCAATGTGCAGTTATCAGACTCTCCGGTCTCAAAGGAGGCCATTCAGGACTGGATATCCATGAAGGCCGCGGAAATGCAATCAAACTGATGGGAAGATTCCTCCGGAACATCGGTGATACCCTTGAGCTTTCTCTTGCTTCCTTCACAGGAGGCAGCAAGCGCAATGCCATACCCCGCGAGGCTGAAGTCATTGTGGTCATACCGGAGAAAAAGATGGCAGAGCTTGAGCATCAGGCGGAGAGCTGGGAAAAGACATTCCGTGAAGAGCTGTATCCACTGGAGGACCAGTTGAAGCTTACAGTTGAAAATGCCGCACCTCCTCTGAAGATCTTTTCCAGAGAGTCGACTTCCTGCCTTCTTGATCTCATATTGGTCCTTCCACACGGTGTGCTGGCAATGAGCCGCACACTCCACAATCTCGTAGAGACATCAACAAACGTAGCCATAATAAGAGAAGAAGGTGACGAGATAATCATCGATCTCAGTCACAGGAGCTCATCGGCCAGCTCGCTTGAAAGTGTCAATCAGCGGACCGAATCTCTGGCCCGGCTCTGCAGCCTTGGCTATCATAAAGGCTCAGGATACCCCGGATGGCAGCCCAATATGAGCTCAAAAGTGCTTAACATCGCAAGAGAAACATATAAGGAGCTGTTCGGGAAAGACGTGCATATCAAGGCAATTCATGCAGGACTGGAATGTGGACTCATCGGCGAGAAGTTCCCCGGCATGGATATGATATCTTTTGGCCCTACACTAAGGAATGTCCATTCACCTGATGAAGTAATCTACCATCCTTCTGTGGAAAGATTCTGGAAGTTCCTCACCGAGCTCCTCAGAAAGCTTGCCTGAGTTTATACTCACCAGCATAACAAACTGCAGCATTCTAAATTGCCAAATGAGCGTTGGTAGATGATTCCAGAAGTTTTATAGTGCAATTTATAATGCGCGTTTGTATAAAGGGGCGGGGTAAAACCCGCCCCTCCTGTTTCGCCCGGCCTGCCGACAGCTCTCACCATCACCGCTGTAAAGACACCGTGGAATTTTCTCATGAAGATGTTCGAGTGATTGGACAAGTGGGACCGGCGGCTTTTCAGTCAAAGAGAAATGTCTTATCCAATGCCGCGCAGAGTATAACATGAGTTCATCTCTCTTTATGGCTGTTCAGGAATTCTATCGAGAGGCTGTTAAAAAGTGGTGCCATCTCAATGTGCAGCAGATGGCTTGAACACGGCCCTCCGAAACAGTGAAAATACGCGCCTGGAATAAGCTCCGCCACTCTTCTCCCGTATTCCTTATGGACCAGAATGTCGCCTTCACCGGCGATCACGAGTACAGGGATTTTCAGTGAAGAAAGTCTGTCTGCCGCGTCGTGGCAGTTCACGGCGTGCCAGTGGCCCATCAGCCCTGACAGGGACGGCGCAGCTCCATTCTCATCGATGGACGAACTGCAGTAACGCTCCAGAAAAAGAGGCTGTGCCTCCAACAGCGCCGGGCTGAAGGCAATGGCATAACAGAAATAATAGTATTCTTCAAGTGAAGCACGGGAGAGGAGTGTTCTCATTGTACTGCAGATCTGCTTAATCCTGATATCACTTTTTGCCCATGTCACGACGAGCTGCAGTGATATGATCCTTTCACGCCCGGCCAGTGCGACTTCCTGAGCTACAGCAGATCCGAGTGACTGTCCCATCAGATGGGCACGTGGCACAGAGAGGCCATCCATCAGTTCCAGCACATCGTGCGCCATTACGGCAGGAGTGTATTCCTCATCATTCTCCGGACAGGTTGAGCTCCCCATGCCTCTCGAGTCAAAGGTGATGACTCTGTAACTCTTGCTGAACTCCGGCACCTGCACAACCCAGGCAGTATGATCGGCTCCGGCACCGGCTATCAGAATCAGAGGCTCTCCTCTGCCATGTTCCTCATAATACAGTGATGTTCCGCTTTTCAGTCCGATCACAGGCATGGTTTTATTTTTCGCTCCTCTCCATAGTCGGTCCTTCCGGAAGGATTTTGCTCTGCGTCAATGAAATCTATCAGAGAAGGCTTTTCAGGAGGCGATACGGGATGGAACATTTTCTCAGAATGTTTGAGAGTGATGGCTCCGGTGAACAGGGAAAGGAGGAGGCTCCTGCACAGCAGGCACAGCCTCAGGGTGTGTGGGAGTATGAAATGCCCCTCCCACAGGAGCAGGGCTCTTCTGCATCACAGGACTCTTCATTACTGCCGGGACCACCTTCCCAGGAGCCTGTGTTTTCCATACCTGGCGGTATCCCAAGAGAGGCGCTCGAAATACAGGAGTCAACAATAGAAGGATATTATCAGAACCTGGGGTGGCAGTTTGAAAAGCTCGATCAGGGACTATGGATTCTCAAATTCAAGGGAAGTGCCAAGGACTACGACATTTTTGTGGAGCTGAATTCTCCCTTTCTTGTGCTCGTGATACCTGTCCTGGAGCGCGTTAGAGATTCATGCCGGGAGAAGCTCTGGTATCATCTACTCAGAATGAATTATGTATCCAGTCAGGCCAGATTTGGCCTGAATAAAAGGGATGAAGTACTGCTCACCATCGAGATTCCACTTGCCACAATCTCATACGGAGAGTTTCAGAAGGGGCTTCAATATATATGCTCTGTTACCGATGATGCCTATCCCGAACTACTTTTTCTCTCTCAGAGACCTGAAGCCCAGTCCAGTTTCTCCAGAGAAGCAGAGCCCCCGCACGTACCGCCGCAACAGCAGATGCCAGAGCCGTAATCCAACGGATCGGGCAGAACGTATGTCTGCAGTCCTCAGTAATACTGCAACAGAGAGAAACATTGTGATTGCTGCCTGATTATACTCACCAGCGTAACAAACTGCAGCATTCTAAATTGCCAAATGAGCGTTGAAAGATGATTCCAGAAGTTTTGATAGTGCAATTTATAATGAGCGTTTGTATAGAAGTCACTGTCTCTGTCGTTCTGATCTGAAGACTATGTCTGGAAGCCGGACTATTGTTGAATCTGAATAAAGCCTTATTCCGTCGAGCACGTACTCCCCGTGTCCCTCCAGCCGGGCTTTCACGTTGAGAATCTCTGGCGTGCAGAGCACCGAGAGATCCTTCAGAGCGACAGTAAATCTCCCTTCACGATCTATCAGCAGTTCACTGTCCTTTTTGTCCAGTGTCAACGGTATATCCGGCATTTCAAAGGTAAGCCTGAGGCCCTTCAGGTATCGCCCCTTCCCATTGTGTGTTGTCTGTATATCTGATGGTATTTCAATCCTCCCCTGGAGCTCGAGGTTGAGTGTTTTAAAACTGCCTCCAGGCGGCGGAAGGGCAGGTGCAGGCCTTAAAACGACAGAAGCAATTAAAAAAAGAAGGAGAAGCAGCCCCAGAATGCAAAGGCATTGAGCTGCCTTCTTCTTCAACTCTTCCTGTTCATACGCTGAAAGCACTCTTCCAGGTGACTTCATATATCCTGTCTATTCCAACAGCCATATCTTCTCACCACGTCGGTGATCCGTTGTAGTATCCATTATCAGTGAGATTGACCACATTGCTCCCGTCAATATTCATCCTGTAAATCTGTGCATCACGATAATATATGACCATCCTTCCATCTGTGGAAACAGCAGGGTCACCTTCATGCACGGCGTTATGAGTAAGGCTTTTCACTTCAGCTCCATCCCTTTTCATTATGTAGATATTGCCGCACGCATCCTGGATACGGTTAAAAAGGATGGAGGAACTGTCGGGAGTCCAATAGGGCTCGAGATTGTATACTCCGCCCGGTGACCCTGTAAGATTCTGAGGATTGGAGCCATCAGGGTTCATAATCCAGATATCGGTAGATGCCGCTCTCATGGAGCTGAACGCTATCTTTGTGCCATCCGGAGACCAGACAGGATCGCCGTCCACCTTCGCGAGATCTGTGAGCTGTTTTACATCAGAGCCATCAGTGTTCATTGTGAAGACTTCAGTGCAGCTGTATCCACCGGAATGGTTTACCAGGCGGGAAAAAGCAATCTTAGAGTCATCCGGAGAGAAGCTCGGTTCGTGTTCTTCGGTGGAACTGTGAGTAAGATTTACCTGATTAGTTCCATCGCTGTTCATGATGAATACATTCAACTGTCCATCCTGGTTTGAGATGTAAGTGACCTTGGAGCTGTCGTATGATATGAAGGGATTGGCGCAATATGAGCTGCTGTTTGTTACATTCTTCTGGTCGGTGCCGTCAGGGTTCATCGAGTAGACGTTCAGCAATCCTTCTTTGCCCGATTCATAGAAGATTCTGCGCCCTCCAAGAACTTCCACTGTAACAGGATACTTATCGCTGCTGTTTATACTGCCTGCACTCAGTGTAATTGTATACCTCATACCGGGAACAGCAGCAGATGGTGCGTGCCAGTTAATCACACCGTAATAATCGGCTGATACAGGCCTGTAATCCATCGGATATTTCACTGATCCACCGGAAAAAACTCCTCCTGCAGCGGTGGCTGAGAGTGTGAGAGGCTCACCTGGTGTCGATGTTGCAGTGACTTCAAAAGCTATGTGTCCTCCAGGCATGACTGTCGCATCAACAGATGTTGATGGTGGATAACTCTGGGAGTTGATTTCCGGTATTGTTTTAACACTTTGAATAGTTGTGTCATAGTGGACAGAACCAACTGCTGTCCCGCCAACATCGACTTTTCCAGGTCCGTGAGGCGGTGAATCATTATATATCGAGCTCTGAGCTGCCAGTACACCTGTGGATATTGAAACCTCTCCAAGCGGGGAGATTGTTACAGTATAGACAGGGCTCCAGACACTGTTCAGTCTGAAAAAAGTATTGAGACCTGCAGATCCTGTCTCGGCTCCTGAAGGTGTGGATGCACCGCTGTATGTAAAATACTGCCCGACAATAATATGATAGGCATTGTCAAAATGAGGCATGTTCCTGTTTGTAACCACACCTCCTTCAGGGGTGAACAGGAATGTATAGCTCCCTGGTATTTTGGTCCACGTATCTGTTTGGTATCCGGAATCGTTACAGTAATTTTTCATCGACGCAGAGCTGGTGGTAAGAGTGCTTTCGTGGAGAGCATCTGTATCGAGATCCCAGACTCCGATAAAGAGGGAAACATCTCTGAAAAGCCTGGAATAATCAACATCAGCAATGATCTTATTCTCTACATAACCTTCTTTCATACAGTATTGCTGAAAATGTCCGAATTTAAAGCCACCGGCAGGAATTATCAGCGCTGCGGGAACTCTTGTGGCAATGGCACGCTGTCTGAGATACCTGAGATCATCAGCCAGCTTCATAGCAGCAGCTTTTGCTTCCGACCTGTCTTTGGATGTTTTAGCCAGCTCTGGTGATGTAATTAATAAAAGCAGCACAGCAATGGAAACTGCCACAAGCAGCTCGATAAATGAAAAGCCGTGTTTCGCCTTTCTCATATCCCTTTTCATATCATCTCTTACTTCTCAGATATTTCCACAATCTCTCAAGTCAATGATTCTATACAGGTAAGGATTTTCTCCCGATCCGGTTCTTTTGATCTCAGAAGTATCGACAATGGCAGTAATTTTGTGACGGGCTGTCACATTTCCATTTCGATCCCTGATGACCCCGAAAGAAGTGACAATAACCTTCCTGTCATATCTGGTCGAATTTTCAGGCTCATTACAGCTTGAATCAACAGTAACCGTATACTCGCCGACAGGCTCAGAGTCACCTGGAAACTGAAGGCACTCGCTGTACGAATATATTGTGTCATCATAGCCGCCTCTCGGGGGAAAATCAATATCCTTCAACAACTTCAACCTTGCGTCTTCAATACCGGAAAGCGCCACCTGCCTGGCGACAAGAGCCTGTTTCATCATGACAGAGCTTTTAGCCTGAGTTACCTTCATTCCTAGAATAGTCATCCCCATTGTGAACATCAGCACCAGAAGCAGCAAAACAAGTATTATGACCGAGCATTGAGCTTCGATCCTTTTCCTTCTCATCTTCATTAATAACCGGATTTCAGACATATGTTCCTGCTCAATGTATAGATCCTGTTTGATTCATTCAATGAAAGCTTCAACCTGAAGGCAAGCGGGTGCTGCCTCTCTATGGAGAATCCGGCCACTTCATGAGCGGCCTCTGTTACGCTTTTATCATAAGAGCTGTGTACTTCTCTGTAAAGAGTGCCGGAGTCAAGATAGTAACGGACCATGACTCCCCCCCTGGAGATCAGCTTCGAGTCAAACAGCTCAGGATCATATCTCCAGAATGTTATTTCACTCTTCTTAACTCCATCGGTATCAGGACTGTAAACTTTCAGAGATTCCTCCAGTTCGCCTGCTACCGTGTCAAGGACCATCTTCATGCTGGCAATGCTTCTATCCTTTTTTTCCTGATAGCGCAAAACCATATAGTAACGTGATATGAGATCGGCAAAGACTGTAAGAAGGCAGGACAATATAAAGAGGGATATGAGCACTTCGATAAGTGTTGCACCATATCGTTCTTTTAATCTTCTCATTCTCATATCTTATGCATCTCCACAGTCTGAACGTTCTTCCTGATAGCTTTGCCGGCGTAGCGGGCAATACAGTACACTGAACAGTTGCCATCCATAGATGTGGTGGAGCCATCAGGAAGCTTCAACGAATTAGTCAGTCTGGCCGTATCACCGGAAGAAATCAGTGTCCCATTGGCTGTCCAGATTTTTAAATACCAGTTGAATGAGATATCCTGGATGGGGTCTGCATTTTCATCAACTGCTGTCGGTGCAGTGAATGTATGGGAGTCACCAGGACCCAGTACCAGTATTACAGCCGCAGTAGATCCCAGATCTGAGATTTCCCGAACCGGCTCTCCAATTACAGTAACGGCAGTAAAATCTCTCGGGATTGCGCCTGATATCCACGCCACCACCACTTTAACGATCTTCGCAGAATGGGACATTATGTGGTAGGGCTGAACGCTGCTGGAAGGGCTTTTAAGTTCGTGCTCTTCAACATATGTACTGACCCTGAACTTGGAATAATCTGAATCGGTTGTGGTTTTGTCATCCCAGATGCTCCAGTCGCCTTTGACAAAGTTGTAAGCACCGCTCTGCCTTTCATATGCCCACCCTCTGATTTCGTCGAGCTTTTTCTGTGCAATAATCGATGCTGTTGCTTCATCACCTATGGTGCCTGAATAAGATATGCCAAGATGAAACATTCTGAATACGACAAGACATCCAAAGGACAGGATGGTCATGGCTATGACGATCTCAATAAGGCTGAGTCCTCTTAATCTATATCTACAAAATGATGAAAGACTCATATTGCCAACTCTGTGATACACTGCATAACAGCATTTCATACAAAGTTATCTTTCTACTGCCGGCATGGAAGTCCTTGTTGAAAAAGAGCTATCAGGCTGGTAAGTTCGATCTATTTATACTCACCAGCATAACAAACTACAGCATTTTAAATTGCCAAATGAGCGTTGATAGATGATTCCAGAAGTTTTGATAGTGCAATTTATAATGCGCGTTTGTATAGTAACTGTCATAGTCTCTGCTGCCGAAATGATATCCACTTTCAGACTGTCTATAGATATAAAAATTCTATTACAGATTATACCACATATGGAGTAGAATAACAAGAATCGAGCCGCCACGCATCAGAATGCAGGTATCACCTGGAGTCAAGTCGAAGAAAAGAGCCCAGAGAGGATATGGTGGAGAACTATCGATGGGATTCTACCGTTATAAAGTTCGTGACAGACAAGACGCCGTCAAAGAGGGTGTTATTGAGGCCGCCGGCGAAGACAGAATAATCGAAGAGATGGGAAGCCGTAAACTTACCGTTATCCACCTCCACCGCCTTAACCCTGTCGAGGAGATCTGCGCACTGCTCAGCTCGCGCCTGATTCATAGAGAGCGAACAGCAGAAAACGATAAATCATCTTCTGCGAATGAGACGGGAACTGTTACGGCCGGAAAATTCATTAAAAACCTGGTCAGACCTGGCAGGCGACGTTCAGGAAGAGACAAAGCTGTCATAGCAGCTTTTACACGAGAACTGGCATTGCTTCTCAGAGCCGGAGTATCCATCGACAGGGCGCTCACTGTTATAGCTGAATCAGAAAACGATAATCCTGACATGAAAGCCATGCTGATGACGCTGAAACAGGACCTTCAAAGCGGTATATCAATTGTCCAGGCATTTTCCAGGCATCAGACAGCTTTCCCTTCAGAATACATCGGTATCCTGAAGGTCGGTATGGAGACAGGCAAGATTATGCAGGCACTGGAGTCACTGGCTGAAGATATGGAAAGGGAAGAACGCCTTTATAAAAGAGTTAAGGCAGCCCTCACCTATCCCGCCTTTGTCTTTGGCACCGCAATTCTCTGTAACCTTGCGATCTTTCTGTATGTTTTTCCCCAGATTGCATCTATACTTCAGGGGATGAAGCTCAATCTTCCCATCTGTACGAAAGTAATGCTATTCAGTCTGGGAGCTGTGAGGAATCAATACCTGCTTGCCGGAGCTTTCTTTGCCGCACTCCTTCTCTTTCTGCAGGCACGTTATTATATCAGAACTCCGGTCGGAAGATACAATATTGGAGCACTCAGGTTCCTGCTCCCGGTCATAGGCACTCTGAACAGAAAGCTTTTTGCAGAAAAGCTCTGTCGAGTCCTATCCATGTTCTACAGATATAACATTCCCATATCTGTAACGCTCATGACGATGCGCGAAATCTTCAGCAATCCTTACCTCAGGGATACCATCTTCAACGAAGTTTACGAAAAGGTGATCGCCGGCGTGGATCTGGATGTGGCCTTTCGATGCACTCCCAATGTGCCAAGACTCGTTACGACGCTGGCCCACGTTGGAGTACAGACAGGTGACATGACAGGTTGTATGGCCAAGGCAGCTGAAATCTTTGAATTGGATATCGAACAGACTCTTCAGAGGCTTGTAATCCTTATTGAGCCTCTTATTGTATCATTTCTGGGCTTTTTTATTCTTTTTGCAATACTCTCGATATTTCTCCCTCTGTACCAAGTCATAGCAAATCTGGGGACATAAACCAGAAAAGGAACGGTGATCTTTGAATCAGCAAAAGAACGAAAATGGAGAAGGATTAATCAAAGGGCTCGATCTGACAAGTGCCACCACTATTGTGGTAGGCTCCATGATCGGATCCGGCATATTCATTGCACCATCTCTGATGTCAGAATATATCAGGAGCCCTGGCGTTATACTGATGCTCTGGATTATCGGCGGTCTTTTCACTGTCTTCGGAGCCCTCAGTTATGGCGAGCTCTGTGCTTCCATGCCAAAGGCGGGAGGGCAGTATGTCTTTCTCAAAGAGGCATACTCACCTGTGGTAGGCTTTCTTTATGGATGGACAGTCTTTCTGGTCATACAGACAGGTTTCATAGCAGCGGTAGCAGTGGCTTTTGCCAAATACCTGGGAGTCTTTATTCCATCAATTTCCGAGAACGTCATCCTTTTCTCCATGCCACTGTGTGGACATGTATTTAACTTCAACTCCGCACAGGCAGTGGGCATGGTGAGCATCATAGCGCTTACTGTCATCAACTGTTTTGGAATCAAGGCTGGAGCCATAGTACAGAACATCTTCACATTTCTGAAAGTAGGTGCCATACTGATACTGGTCATTCTGGGATTCATGTCTGTAAAAGGTGATATACAAAACTTTTCACCTCTTTTCTCTACTGCGCTTCCTGACGGATTGAAAATGGGCTTCTTTGCGGCTCTTGCCGTGGCGCTCTCCAAAGCGCTCTTTGCCTATGATGCCTGGAATACTGTCACCTTCACGGCTGAAGAAGTACGAGACCCGCACAAGAATCTCCCCAGAGCACTCATCCTGGGCTCCATCATTACAATGCTGATATATACAAGCGCCACTGCAGTGTACTTCTATCTTATCCCTGTCGATAAAGCTGCAGCAGTGCCCGATAACAGAATCGCCGCCGCCGCTGCTCAGTTAATCTTCGGGAATGCAGGACTGTATTTCATCTCGGCAGCAGTGCTGATATCCACCTTCGGCTGCAATAACGGCCTTATTCTCGGAGGCCCCAGGGTATACTACGCAATGGCAAAAGACGGGCTTTTCTTCAAGAGCCTTGGCAGATTGAGCCATAAATACCGCACACCGGTTAACGCTCTCATTGTTCAGGGGATATGGTCATGCATACTGACTCTCACCGGATCCTACAGTGACCTTCTGACCTATATTGCGTTTGCCTCTGTGCTCTTCAACGGGATGACCATAATCAGTCTTTATATCATGAGAATAAAGCATCCAGGCATGGAGAGACCTCATATGGCCATGGGCTATCCTGTCGTCCCGGCTCTTTACATTGCCATAGCCCTGGCTTTTCTCATCTTCATTCTGCAGGGTGATTTCATGAACTCCATGAGAGGGATCTGCATCATCCTGATCGGCATCCCGGTGTACTTCTTATTCCGCAAAGGCAGATCTTTGGCAGGAAGAGAACCGTTGTAAAACAGAATGACTGAAGGAGGTTATCATGCCGTTAGACTATCTTTCAATCTCAATCATGGCTGCCCGAACTGCCGGCTCGATAATACTGGAGCGCCTGGGCTCAACTGGCGAAGTGCGCCACAAGGGACGTACAGATCTTGTAACAGAGACAGATGTGCTCTGCGAAAAAACCATCTATCGCATTCTCAACGATGCGTATCCTGAAATAGGCTTCCTGAGCGAAGAAGGAACCTCAGATCGCCACGATGACGAAGTGATGTGGGTTGTAGATCCTCTGGATGGAACAACTAACTTTGCCCACGGTTATCCACACGTTGCTGTCTCAATAGCGCTGATCCACAATGGTGCATCTGACGTGGCAGTTGTATACAACCCTTTTCTGAAAGAGCTTTTTCACGCCGAGCTTGGAAAAGGGGCATTCCTTAACGGAAACAGGATCTATGTCTCGAATGTGGCATCATTGAATGACGCCCTTCTTTCAACCGGCTTCCCTTACAGAACCTGTGAAGAGCCCAGGCTGCCACTTGAGCTCTTCTGTGAAATCGTTCCCAGGACTCAGGGTATCAGACGGGACGGTGCCGCGTCACTGGATCTCTGTTACGTCGCTTCAGGGAGAGTAGACGGATTCTGGGAGCTCGCTCTAAAACCGTGGGATACTGCTGCAGGAGTATTGCTTATAAGAGAGGCAGGAGGAATAGTCACAGATGAGCAGGGGAATGAATACTCATCCGGAATGACTCTCCTGGCCGGCAGTAACGGGAAGATTCACGGCGAGCTTATCTCTCTCCTTTCACGGCACATTACTGATGAAAGACTGAGGCAATGGTCAGAGCCTTCATGATTGCCTGCAATTGAAAGGAGGAATACATAATGTCTCTCTCTGAATTGATCTTTCTACTCATTATCGCATCGATAAGCGGATCTGTGGGAGCACGCCTCGCCGGCTCATCAAAACTGGGATGCCTGGGTTCCATCGCCCTGGGATTCATAGGGAGCTATATCGGGCAGCTGATTGCAAAAAAATACAATCTCCCGGTCATCTTCTCGATTCCACTGGGAGATCAGTCATTTCCAGTTATCTGGGCAGCCATGGGCGCTGCCATATTTGTGGCCGTTCTCAACCTTCTGGGCCTGAAACGGCGCGAATAGGGACTCCTTTATATACCAAGCGAGCCATCAGCTTCAGTATTGACTGTCAATGCTTTCTTCAGCTCTGCTTCAACTTTTTCCTCTGAAGGGAGTTCGCTGTCCGGTATGAAGCGCTTTATCTCCCTCATTGCATACTGAGACACTTCAAAACAGTAGTACATTGTGTTGTTGGCCTTTTCAACAAGCTTGAGTCCTTTTCTCAGATGGTCTTCATCGGGGTCTACAAGATACATGCGCAGCTCTTCCAGAGCATTGGAAAAAATCTCAATGCCTTCCTTGAATGAATTCATCGGACGGCTCATTACATATCGGCCGTTTTCCGGTATTTTTTCCTCATTCATCTTGTTTTCAATTGAAAGCAGGCCACGGTGCATCTCATCCAGCATCTTCGAGGCGTTGCTCAGTATCTGATCATAGTTTTCCTTTGTAAGGTTCCCGCAAAGAAGATCACCGGTCATTCTCATGAGCTGAAGCAGATAAAGTCTGTTTTCCGGTGTCCCAATAGGGTATTCACACTTCCTGCATTTATCCTGCTCGCCCGGATCCTGCTCACCACATCTCAAGCACCACATATGAATCTCCTCTTTACAATAAATTGATGCTGAAGCCTACATCTGTAAAGCAATATATATTTCTTCATTACCCTCTATGAATTCCTTTTTCTCACCACTTCCGTCAGAGGATTTTGTGATAAAACATTTCAAGTGCCATAGTGCAGTAATGTGCGATAAGGATCAGGCGCACCACCACCATAGAAAAGAGGCCCCGGAGGGCCTCTTGATGATTACCGTATTATTCCTGTCATGCTTTAGCCCATTCCAGGCATCCTGAACATCTGATTGCCTTGAGGACTTGTATTCAACTGTGCATTCTGGAAGGCATTCAGGTATGTATCCAGCGTGCCGTGGTTCTGGAACTTATTGCCATCATTACCGTAGACAGTTGTCTGTTTTGTATCGATGCCCTTAAGGTTCATCTGGCCGCCTGGTAGAGTAATGCGAACCTTATTCACTACGCCATCCGGCTTGTCAGCGCACATCAGAACCTTTGAGCCATCCTGAAGTGAAAAGCATGCGTTCTTTGTTTTGAAATCCTGCTTCGAGCCGTCAGGGTTCTGAATATGGGGGTCGCCCCATACCTTCCAGTCTCTGCCTTTCTCGGCAGTCTTTTCTTCGCCTGAATGTGCCGCTGCTGATGCAGCGTGGCCGTTGGGGCCTGTGGCCGCTGCTGCTGCGTCGCTGTTGCCCCAGGCTGCAGCCTTTGCCCACGCCCCATTCTGATCGGCGCCTGCAGCAGCCATGCTGAAGCCGTCTGCAAGATCTCTCTGGCCGCCTCCTGGTTCGTGTACCTTTACTGTATCTCCCTCCCAGTTGACCGTGCATCCGCCTGGAGTGGTGAATGTCTCACCCTTTGCAAGTTCTACAGTTCCCTGCCCGTTCTGCTGCTGGCTGGGATCCATGGGATTCTGCTGCTGCTGCATCGGATTCTGCTGCTGCATCGGGTTCTGCTGCTGCATTCCCATCTGCTGCATCATCTGCATCATCATCTGCATCATCTGCATCATCATCTGCATCATTCCTGACTGCCCCATCATGCCTGACATGCCTGACATGCCTGACATGCCTGACATGCCTGACATGCCGTTGAATCCTCCAAAACCGGGAACCATGCCCATACCGTTATTTGATCCAAAGTTACCGTAGTTTCCACCGAAAGAAGGCATGAAGTTCATTCCGCCTCTGTCATAGAGACCGTCTGAGAACTGTGAACCATCCATGCCATATATGCCTCTCTGCGCAGCCAGTTGAAGAGCAATCTGCTCCATCTGCATCTGATCCTGCTGCTGCATCATAGCCATTGACATGATGCTCGAGTTGTTGCTTCCACCAACACCATAAATCATATTCATTACCTCCTGATTTATTATTCATTTTTAATTTGATTCCGCAGACCAGTACCTTCGACACTTACTTTATCACGCAAAGAGATCACATGGTAAAGGGTCTCATGTTAAACATTTGTTAACTGGATTTAAATTTTTTGAACTTTTTCTTTACAATACTTTAACATTCGGATTATTTCCTTATTATATCCTGCATGAATGGTCTACCAGGACAGGTTTTCCTGATGAATACAAGGCAGTGTGCTCTCTTACTGGCTGCCGATGTATGAAAGTGTATCTATTTCAGTGAAGAGTCTCATAGGATTTTCAGTGGTTATGTAGAAACTACCCCTCAATGAATCGGAGCAAGTGCCATAATAATTCTGCAGATACCTGTCGTATCTTTGTCCCGCTGCTTTTTATTTTTCTCCTGTTCATTCCCTGCAGAGCTGCTGACAGTGCGGAGATATTTTCGCTGATGGCTGCCAGAGGCCTTCCATCACTGGGCATATATAACATTCAATTCTACAAGACCTTTGTGAACAAGGATCCCGGCATCACCAGAGGTTATGAGCTGCTTGTGGGCTTTCAGTTCAAAGAAGCTCTTGCAGAGCTGGATCTGACGATAAGAAACAACCCCGACAACGCCCTGCTGCTCTCTGAGGCCCATATGTTTTCTGGATACTGCTATCTGAATCTGCATTCGAGAGAGAAGTCAGGACTTGCGGTCAAGCATCTCAAACGTGCCATCTCACTGAATCCTCAGAATGAACTGGCTTATTTCTTCCTGGCAAACGAGTATTTCATTGAAGGTAATACAGAAAAAGTAAAAGAGTGTCTGATTGAAGCCATCAGGATTCACCCAAAATTCATCGCCGCTCTCAGGATGCTTGCAGAGACATATAAGGATGAAGGTAAGGGACAGCTGGCTGTCACCTATTATAAAAAGATCGTGGATCTGATCCCCAACTCAGGATATTACCGGTTTCAGCTCTATCGCGTCTATCTGCAGCAGGGCCAGTACAAGGAGTCTGAAGAGCAGCTCAGGAAGCTCATCGATATAGAGCCAAACTTCACATTGAACTATTCGCGTCTCGGGGAAGTATTTCTGAAACAGAAAAAGTATGATAAGGCGCTTGCCACATTCAATAAACTCATTACAATAGATAAAGACTCATATCTGGGCTACCTTGGAAAGGCTCAGGTCTATCTTGCAATGGAAAAGCTCAGAGAAGCACGAAAAGAAGTCAAGGAGGCATACCGGCGCTCTTCCAACAGCAAGGAAGTCCGGGACGTCCTGAATGAGATCAACACCGTAGAGCGTGAAAACAGGACCAAGTTTCTCTATTCTTCCCTCACGTTCACCGTCATCATAATTCTGTTTGCCGCTTCAAGCTTCTCGATCTATTCGGCTCACAGAAGAAAGTATATCCTCTCAGTCATCTCCAGCTTCAACGAGCACATAGATCAGATATACGAGATGGGCGAGCTGGCAGTCTTCCTGCTGGAGTTTTTCTCGAAGGTATTTTCCATTGAGAGCGGTATGCTTCTTCTGCATAACCGCCAGAACAACACACTCTCCGTACTTATATCCAGAGGCCTTGAAGACAGGGAGCATGATCACTTTCAGATTGTTACAGGCAATGAAGTCTCCAACTGGCTGATGAGAGAATCCAAGCCGGTCATAGCCATCAAGGATCTTGATCGCTCCAGGCTTTTTGATGAGTCATTTCCGAGCCTTGCAGAGCGCCTTAAAAAGAAGAAGATGACCTATCTCATTCCCTTGAAGGAAAAGAACTCATGTATCGGCTTCATTGTGCTCGGGAGCGGGAAGGAGCGTGAAAACATTGTATTCAGGCAGGATCTGCTTATACCTCTATCTACAACAGCAGCCCAGTCGATGCAGACACTCTTCCTTTTCGAATCCTCAATAGTAGATGAGCTTACAGGGCTCTATAATAAACGGTACTTCTTTCAGTCCATGGCTCTGGAGCTCAAGCGGGCAGACCGCTACAAGCAGCCATGCTCTCTCTGCACCTTCGATATAGATGACTTCAAGAAGCTTAATGATACCTACGGGCACACACAGGGTGATCAGGTGCTGAAGGAGCTGGGAATAATTGTTAAACACAATATCAGGGAAGGTATTGACGTAGCCACAAGAACCGGTGGTGAAGAGTTCAATCTGATACTTCCTGCAACAAACAACGAGCTTGCCTTCACTGTCGCCGAACGCATCAGAACAGCAGTCAACGAGCACAGCTACAGAGGCTTTGACAGGCCTGTCAAGATCTCGATTTCCATGGGCATAGCGACATATCCGGATCACGCCCAGAGTGAATCCGAGCTGATCGGCAACGCCGACAAAGCTCTTTATCTGGCCAAGAGAACAGGGAAAAACCGTGTCAGGAAGGCTGACGAGGTTGAGAAGGTCCGTCCGCGCAAGACTTTTAAATCTGAACCTGTGCTTGAAAACAGATTCGATCATCTGAATATAAAAGACGAAAAGACAGGACTTTACAACTTCTCATATTTCTCACTCCGTATCAAGGAAGAAATCAAGAGGGCGGATCGCTACAAGTTTCCATGCTCACTTGTATTCTTGAAGTTCAGCATCTCCCTCAAGGAAGACAGCTCTGAAAAGGCTCTCCAGCAGCTGGCAGTGATCATCAAATCCAACCTGAGGGAAGGAATAGACACACCCACTATAATCAGCGATGATACCCTGGGAATCATACTTCCGGAGACGACAAGGGAAAACGCTCAATTCCTGGCAGAACGAATGTACCAGCTCATAGAAAAGAAAGAGCTCAATGTAGATGGCGATAAGAAGCTTACTGCCGCAGCCGGGATCTCAGCTTATCCGCTCTGTGCAGGTTCCGCCTCAGAACTGGTTGAGAGCGCCACAAAAGCAGCGCAGAAAGCTGAGAAGCTTCAGGAGAGTGTGTGTATGGCGCCGATGATAGCACAGGACAGGGAACAATGCTGAAAATGAGAGATATTAAACAACAGGCGGCGTGAAAGTGATTACGAATGTTGTTCCGTTGCTCCTGTCCAGCTCAACAGCTCCATTTATCTGACAGACAAGATCTTTTACCAGCTGAAGACCAAGTGAAGGCATATTTTGGAAGTCAACGGCATCAGGGATGCCGACACCGTCATCCCTAGCTGTCATGGTAACTCTTCCATCTTCTTTCTGTAATAGACGGAAAAACAGCTCTCCCTCCATGTCATCTGGAAATGCATATTTCATGGTATTGGATATAAGCTCATTGGCTATGATACCAAGTGGAATAGCTGTTTCTATGGAGAGTGATATGTTGTCGACCTCAACTCTGCATCGGATATTTCTTTTTCCATATGATCTTGAAAGAAGCGCAATAATGTCTTTCAGATACTCCCCAAAATCAATCTGAGTAAGACTTTTCGAATGATACAGCTTCTCATGGACAAGCGCCATCGACTTGATGCGCCCCTGCGCCACAGTCAAAGCTTCTCTTACATCAGGCTCCAACGAAGCCCTGGCCTGCAGGTGAAGCATGCTGGATATGAGCTGCATATTATTCTTGACGCGATGGTACATCTCTTTGAGCAGTGTCTCCTTTTCTTTCAGAGACGCCTTAAGCAGCTCTTCTGCCTTCCTGTGCTCTGTTACATCTTCTGAGATTCCCAGCAGGTATTTCGGATTTCCCTGCTCATCCAGAATTGGAATCTTCTTTGTGTGAAGCAGTCTTTCGCCTTTATATCTGGTATTTATAGGCTCATCTGGTATGTCTATGAGCCTGCCTGCTGAAAGAACTTCTCTGTCTTTCTTTGTAAAAAAAACTGCCTCATCTTCCGGGAAAAAGTCAAAATCATTCTTGCCACACATCTCTGTCCTGTCATAGCCCAGCAGCTCTTCTCCTGCTCTGTTGAACCTTACAAAGCGAAGCTCTTTTGCCTCCTTGACAAATATCATATCAGGAATGTTCTCGACTATGCTCTTAAGAAAGTCCTCAGATTCCTGAAGCGCCTTCTCGGCCAATTTTCTCTCTTCAATTTCTGTTTTCAGCATTTCGTTGACTCTTTCAAGCTCAATGGTGCGCTTTTTTGCCATCCCTTCCAGTTGATTGCAGTCTCTGTCAACCTCTTCTTCCTTTGTTTTATCAATAATGCATAAAACGGCTGTCCGATTCCGAATATTCAGCGGTACAGCATGCACTCCCACATTTCGTATCTCACCTGAAGCTATTCGGTGGGGAACATAGAAAGCTCTCTGCCTCCCCTTCATAACGGCGTCAAGGTCTTCAACAATTGTATTGGACGATGAGATATCTATTCTGCCAATATCCAGGCCTCTCATAGCTTCTGCAGTGAGGCCGTAAAAGTCACAGGCAGCCGGATTTGCTTTGATTATTGTCCCTGTTTCAGGATCGACAAGAAGCATGACAAGTGCATCACCGGCAGTTATCTGCCTGTATAACTCTTCGTCTACCTGGATATCTGAGTATTCAGAGAGGCTCTTCTCTTCCATCAAACTCTCCATGGATCGTATAAAACTGCTCTTCAATCACAGCAGATCTGAAGATGAAACAGTGTGTCTGAAATATCAGATGCAATAAGAAGCATAGATAGATTCTTTGTGTCACGGCATATTCCTCCTGAACGGAGATGAAACGGCAGGCTGTCAAGGCTGTGAGGACTGGACTCTTCGGCGGTCTGCAGATTTATCTATCCTTCCGAGTATACTTCAACAATATGCCATCTGAGATTCCTGGTGCTGAAGGAGAGTCTGTATGTTGACGCTCCGGAGGATATGGCATAATAATAGAGCCAGTCTGCCCCTTCTCTGACCCTGTGGACCAGGTTGATCTGTTCAACCTGATAGCGGCGGTGATGCCAGAGAAAGGCCAGAATCTTCATGCCTTTTTCGCTGAAGGAGACAAGAGTCTCAACAGGCTCATTGACTTTTTCAAACAATTAATGTCACACCCTTCGGCCCGTTTTACCACCCTCCTTATTATAGGATACTAAAGTATCCTTGTCAAGTGCGGCGTGTCTCTATAGAACATAGTTCGCTTCGCTTACAATTTGGATAACGGAATGGTGGAATACTGCCTGCAATCCCTTCCTGGGACAGGCCGGAGGGTGGTATTGAGTTGAAGAGATTACAAATTCGCCGATTAAGTGGTATAAAGGTGATATGGAGAGCAAGAACATCAACTGAGGTTAAAAAAGCCAAGAGTGTGGCAGGATGCTGTTTCCCGAGACGTTCAGCTGCTCCTTATTTATTCACACTCAGTGCTGTGCAGAGATATATTTCGACAGCCATCACAATTCCAAACAGTGCAATCAGGATATACATTTTCTCCTCCGTTAACGCTGCAGTCTCAGTCCCTGCAGTTTTATCTCTTCTATACTAATATTTTATATAGAAGCAGCTCGGAAGTAAACACTGTTTTATTTAACATTTTGTAAACAGATAACCGGTATCCTGCTGATTTCCGCCTGCAAGAGGTTAAAAACCCCGTCAAGATGCATCCTGATACTGACACCGAAAGATGAGGGGAGGATTATTTGCTGCTGCACAGAAAAATAGTCCTCCGGCATCAGGTCGATACAGCGAGGTAATGAATGTTCTGCAGGGCCTGCCGGAAGCGCCACGACTTATGGGAAGTCCTCTGCCACGGTGATTCCATGAGTGAGGAGTGGCAGCAGCATATTCAGAAGATGCCTCCTGAGATTAAAAAAGCTCATGATAAATGGAATAAGGCCATATTTAAAACACCGGTTGAAGCAGAGAGGATACTGGAATGAACAGCGCATTTTTTACAGAAAAGGACTTTACATCACAGTTCATTACGGCTTGTGAAATAATTGAGCCGCATATCACCTCACTGCAGCTTAACTCCCGTGACCTGAAGGTGGGGTTTGCCTCACTCCTGAGGGAATATATAAAGGAAGGCGGCTTCGACGAAGGCAGAAAGCTGGAACTGGAGCAGATTGTTGACTTTTTACAATTCATTGAAGAGCGCTTTGACAGCCTTTTCATTATGGCGCCTTTCATGGAGACACTCACGAGGAGTATCAGCCGTGTTATTGCTGCCTATTCGGGACAATGCATCTTCATGGGAGATCACAATCATATCTATCAGCCTGACCGTTTTGACAAAGGCTTTGCCGACTTCATACACGGCAAGGTGAGCAGTGAATGCTATGAGAAGATGGCCCGGCTCTACAGGTTCTACTCTGTTGACATAGGCCCCACACTGGCTGAGTGGTTTCGGACAGAACGGCCTGATATCTTCAGCGATCTTCTGAAATCAAATAATCAGGAGCCTCTAATGGCTCAATCGTATACTCACCGTATACTTCCCCTCATCAGAGAGGAAGAGGATCTCCGTGCAGAAATACTGGCCGGGCTGATATACCATGCAAGAACCTTCAGACAGTCTCTGAGCAGCGGCTTCCCAACCGGACTCTGGCTCCCTGAATGCTGTATGAACAGGAAAACTGCCGAAGTGCTTCAGCACTATGACGTCGATTTTGTGATCCTCCGCCAGGACCAGTCACAGTATCTCATTGACCCCGGAAAGTTGTACAGACTGGATACAGGAAACAGTGAAATGCCCCCTCTGTATGTTTTTTATTACCATCCCTTCAGCAGGGAGTTTTCCTTTGACAAATGGACTACTGACAGCCCCTCGCAGACATTGAGCCATATACTCTCCTTTGCTTCAAAGGACAACTACTACCTTATGGCCCACGATGGCGAGCTTGTGCACCACCGCTTCGAGCATTGCGGCGTTGATGTGACAGGCTTCTTCAGGGAGCTGCCTGTGGAAATATACAGGAGAAGCAATCCCTTTATAGTCCTTATCACCCCCGGAAAGTATCTTCAGTTCCTGCATATCAGAGCCGCCATCACTGGGAGCGCTCTCAACATTCCTGTCGCCACATTGCCTGATTTCCCCACTTCATGGTCGTGCGGAGGTTATTCACAGAAGAGCTTCTACGAAGTAAAGGGATACAGTGAGGATTCTCTTCGGGATAAAGAAAGAGACACAATTCTGGATGCATACGGTGAATTTCTCGTCCTGCGCGATCTGCAGCGCTCCAACAACGATCCGGTTCAGGAAGAGACCTGGAAGCTCATGGTCAAGATGAAGAAAGAAGAACTTGAAGAACGATTCAACGGTAAGACACTTGAAGACGGCGAAATTGATCAGATAATTGATGATCTTCGGCAGGGGATCAATATCTGTTATGATAACAGACGCTACGCCGAGATGAAGATAGGGGGAGCAGGGCGATGGGCATATGGAAGTCTGGATTCAGGAGATTCTGTATATCAGACATATCTATTTACAGCAGCTTCGCTGCTGGAAAGCCAGGTACACGACCTGATCTGCAGAAAAACTGACGGTCTTTTCAAAGACAGGGCGCGCGCAAAAGCATTCTTCACTGCCATGAACATGGAAGAGCTGGAAGAGCTTGACGGTAATGCTGAAGAGCGTCTCCGCTTCCTTCACGGTCACTACTCAAAAACAGTGACTCCGCATGAAGCCGCGCTATTTAAATCAAAGGACGAGTTCTTCCGGGAGTTTCTTGCTGATGCTGATTCAGCAGATAATGATACCCGACAGGAGATATGGAGACTTCTGAAGCTCTGGTCACTGGTTCGGGCCTCCAAGACATCCTGTGCCTTTTTCTTTGACGATTTCAACAACCACGTCGCGGAAGATGCCGCGCTCAGAATTGCCGAAGTTATTCACTGCCTGGAAGATGTCTATAAGGAGCGCATCGCCAGGGAAGTCTATGAAAATCTTAAACAGACCCGCAGCAGATACCGCACTGTGCGAGGTCAGGGCCCTGAGGTGACTGCCTATGAAGTTGCGACACGCCATCTCAACGTTCTGAGGATACAGCACTATATTACAAAATGTGAGGGTATATCACTTACAGATTTTGAGAAAATCCTGAAAGAAAATCCTTATTCACTCCCCCACCCTGAAGGGAGCAGCCGTGAGTACTACCGCGCCTTTGTTAACAGCACACTTGCAGGGTTCACATCGGTGGAAGGCCTGGAAATGCTCATTGCCAGAATCTCACGTGATGCAGCCCGTCTTGCCAGGAATATGACACTGACAGTCGAGAAGCGGGACCTGGAAACCGGAGAGATTATAAACAGGCTGCATCTGGAAGCAAGACACGATCAACTAATTGCAGAGAAGCCCTACATTGCATCTGAAATCGATCAGAATGTCTATCTTTCAATAAAGATCGAGGATAAGGAAATCCCGCATATTTCACATTTCATAGTCGACAACCTGTTGCCCATTTTATATGAATACGGAATTGATGCAAAGACAGTCGAAACAGTATATGTGAACAGGGATCGCATCCTTCTTGATTATTCCGAGCCTTCTTCCAGAAGCAGGAGAAAAGGTCCCTCGCGAAACGCTGATGCGATATTGCTGAAGAAAGGCATTAACATTGAAAATCTTGCCTCTACAAGGCTCAACCTTCGCTACATTGGGAAAGAGATGAAGACTCTCTCAGATGAAAACCCCGGCATAGAGGATGTAAATCGTCTGTGGATGGAAAAGCTTCCCACCCATTTCGAGCATCTGATGGAAAATGTCAGAATAAAGCATTTCATCTATGGGAACAATGGAAATGTCGGTCTCCTGAAGCGTATAGAGAAGAATCCGACTGCCCTTGCAGAGATACTGGAAGGAGGACTCCTGGAGCTGCAGAGCTCCAGCATGCCTATAAGCATTGAGCTTGTAAGAATTTTTATTCTGCAGAGGGTCTTCCTGTTCCACGACCATCAAATGGGTAAATATGAGATTGAGCAGAGGGTACGGAACAACCGGAAGATCTCCATGAAAGAAGCTGTGACAGAATACTGCCAGAAGGAAAAGATACCCTTTGAAAAGGAGATGCTGGCCTTCAAGCTCTGGAAGTACAGAAACGAGGAGATACGGCGTTATTCTCAGCTTTCACGGGATCAGGAAAAGCTGAAGAGGCTCCTGCATCATAATCTGATTCTGAAGAGAAATGACAGCGGAAATGACCGCTTTACAGTAATCACGCACCCTGTGCTCTACTTACACGGTGCTGCAAATGAAGCCAATAATGAGCCTTTCTATCCAGATAATGAAGTTGTGCCAAGGATAGCCGAGAGCCATCCGGAGAGGGGACTCAGGATGTGCTTCTTCCCTGGAAGCGCAGGCTTCTCAGATCAATACAGCTATCTGAAAAAAATACGCAGATATTTTCTTGAAAAGTTCGGGTTGAAGGATATTACCGGTGCCCTGTTCGCCACCGGTGACAGAGAGGAAATTGACAGGGTCAGAGAAAAGGACCGCCATATTCTGGTGCTCCCGTCGCTGATGGATGAAAATACGCTCCGCTGTTTTGCCTCTGAGCGGCATCGCGAGATCTCTTCCCGCCATATCGATTATGACTTCAGCGCTGAGAGAGCTGCCCTGCGCAGACTGATGGAAGAGTGTGATATTGTCTATCTCGGTGGAGGGAACTCTCTTCTTCTGAACCTGAGACTCAGTGAGCTCACAATGCCGTCATTTGAGGGTAAAAACGAAGTGCTTTCTCTTTCATTCAGAAACGCACTCAGACACTTCATATTCCGCGGCGGTCTGCTGATGACACTTTCGGCCGGAGCGATGATCTCCGGCGCAAGAATGATGAACTACAGACCGAAGCAGATGGCTCTTTCCAATGACAACGAAGGGCTCAGTATTGTAAATGGAATCATACAGGTTCATTTCGAGGAATACGGGCTGATGGAGCAGCTTCACGAGATCAGGACCGTGCATCCAGATCTTCCCGTGCTGGGCATCGATACTCTTACAGCCCTGATAGACAGGGTGACACTCAGGATAATCATAGACAACGGAGGCTCGACAGAAAGCGGCTGGAACCCCGACAAGATGAATAGTGTAGAGTGTATTGACGAGCATATCACTGTAATGGGCTTAAAGACACTCACATTGCTGGATCATCGCGGTGCATCGTTTCTTGTGGACGGACAGACAATGCCTCTGGTGCAGCCCTTCCTGAACTGCTGACCGGCAGGATAAGACACATTTACGAAACCATTCAGGTCATGTGACAACTCAGCCAGTGAACGTTTGCAGTTTTTTAATGTCCTCGTTGAGTTCTTTCTGAATCTCTTCGATTCCGGTCAGCACGAGGCCGTTCTGAAATGCATTGAGTGCTTCCTCCTTCCGGCCGAGTGCCTCGAAAGCTTTACCCAGATAGCGGTACATCTTGGAGAGATATACATTGGCGAGGGCATTTCCTTTTGCAATCTGGCTGAGACGGGTAATAGAAGACTGAATCTCATCCACTGCCTCTTCACATCTGCCCTCCACTACAAGTGAACACGAGAGGAGGCCCTCCAGGAAAGGGCGGATTGTTTTGGAGTCTTCATCCTGAATGGCATCTTCCAGAAGTCGCCGTGCCTCTTCGATGCGGTCCGGCTTGAACTCCACAAACAACATAGCCAGATCCCCCATCAGGCTCACCCTCATCGGAGCGGGAAGATCTTCCATCAGAGCTTCCCTCAGAGCATTTTCCGCAGTACTGTAATCTTTACTCTTTCTTGCAATTGTAAAGCGCATCTGACAGAGCACCCATCTGGGCAGTCTGTTCTCTCTTTCAAGAGAGGAAAAGACGAGACGAGCCTCTTCCAGCATTTCAGCTTCAAGAAGCATCTCCATGTGTGTCATCCAGTAATGATCTGCCGGCAGGAAAGATTTCCATATGTAAAAATGACGCAGTGCTTCACTTGATTTACCCTTCACACGAAGAGAGATGAGATTGTTGAAGTAAGCCATCATAAGAGAGCCTGTTGCACCAAATACACAGACATATATCCACCACAAGGTTCTGAATCTTTGCAGTGGCTCAATGCACGATAAGAGAAAAAACACGATAATACATGCAAGAAGAGGAGGGATGAACAGCCTGTACATAAAAATCTCCTTTATTGCTGCAGTCAAACGGCACCGCAGATAATCAAGAGCACGATATATGCCTGCATTTTGATTCTCAGGATAAGGGATTGAGCAGTTGCCTCAGATGACGGCCTGAAAACTGGAATTGCTCCCTTCAGTATTGTTAGCTTTTCCTGTGGCAGTTCCCTCCCTGTTCTCACATTCAGTCCTCCTGATGAAGTACTGGAGCGATCTGTCAGTTTTTTACCAGAAGTTAACAAATTTGTAACAGTTTCTGAATCTCTTTCATATTGCCTTTTTCTGAAACTCGTTTTATCATGATAGTGTTCGAATCATATAGGACAGCCATCATTAATCTGCAGAATGAGGAATTTCATCAATGGATGCAATTAATTCATCTCACTTGACAGGTATCAGCAGTAGAACGGTGCAGAATCCAATAACTGCTGCAGAGCAGCCAGACCGTAATGTTGTAAGTGACAGTTTCGCGCCATCAGCAGAAGGGAATTCTGTGAAGGTATGCGGGACCATTGGCACAGCTATAGGCGCTGCAGCCGGAAAGCTTTCAATCCTCCCTGTAATTGGAGCAGTAAAGGCTGCTGCACTTGGAGGCGCTCTGCTTGGTCCGGCAGGGGCTGTGATAGCTGGCATCATAGGAGCGGGAGCAGGAATCTTCATAGAAGGCAAGGTGCATCCCGGCAGACTGCTGGGAGGTCTTGTCGGCGGCGCTGCAGGCATGGGAATCGGCAAGGTACTTGACAAACTGGGGCACAAGCCTTCTCCGGCCCTGGCAGAGGAAACGAAAGGCTTCTCCTATAAATCTCTATTCTCGAAGCTCCTTAATCCAAAGTTCACAAGCCACAGGAAGATCTCCGCTGAGGAAGCAGAGGAAATCATGAAAAAGCTTCAGCCCGGCGATCTGCTGATCGGGAACAACGACAACGGATTCTCATTTGAAATTACCCAGAAGCTCATCGGTGCCACCGGCAACTGGACACATATAGCCATTCAGGCTGAAGATGACACGGTTATGGAAGTAATGATCCCCAATCTGACCGACAGGAGCGAGAATCGCGGCGAGGATTTCATGAGTGTCATGCACAGGCCGTATATGGAAAACAAAACAAAGGAAATGCTGCAGAGAAATCATCATCTTGTGATACTGCGGCCCAATTATAAGGACAAAGAGACTGTGGGGCAGGTAATGAAGGCGGGGAGGGAATACAGCAACGTAGAATATGACATGCTCTTCAACCTGAAATCAGATGACAAGCACTACTGCACCGAATTTGCATACAAAGTGCTTAAAAATGCAGCACCTGATATTGATATCAAGCCATCCAGCTTCCTTGGCTATAAATTTATAGGTGCCGATAACTTCATCGACTCACCTGATGTTCAGGTCGTTCACGATACAGGGAGCAATTTCTGGCACAACTATCTCAGCAAATTCGACTGATCACGTAAATTCTGCAGGAAGAGTAACAAGCCCGGGTTCTTCAGCCGGGCTTCTGTATTGCAGGCAATCATCTTCACACGGAGAAGGCAGGAGGTTGTCCCTGAGATGGAAAACTTTCAATGATGAGCACCGCGAATTCATTCTTACTGATTACCGCAGTGATATCTATTCTCACATGTGCATCCTGCGCCACCACATCCGGTAAATCCTCTCCTGAAACAACGGAGCCGGCAGTAACACCGCAGATATCACAATCAGAATGTTCTGAAGAGAAGAGCGGCGATGTCGAATGGAACAGGCTTTCTGTTGCAATATCAGAGGGCAGCACAGAAAAAGTAAAAGCTCTGCTCGCTTCCAGACCAGACTTTATAAACAGGAAGGACGAGACAGCTTTGACAGTCCTTCACTATGCCGCCATCAGCAATCAGGACGATGTGGCGCGTTATCTCATTAAATCAGGGGTGGACATCAATGCACAGAATGACAGGGGTATGACACCACTTCACTTTGCTGCTAAAAAGGGACATCTTGAAGTGGTAAGAGTCCTGCTGGAGCATCACCCATTCATCAATGCAATCGACTGTGCCGGCAAAACACCGCTTTCATACGCACAGGAAGGCAGGTTCAGGGATATAATCGATCTGCTTGAAAAGAGGCGTGGGAAGATCGCGAAGTCGCCCTTCCCTGAATGACAGATCCTTTACTCAATCAAGATCCTCCACCCTGTCAGGCTCCAGAATGGCACCTACGCTTACAAGCAGTTCTCTGACCCTTCCGGCATCAAGCTCCCCAGGCTCCTGCCCATTGGATAGAGCCAGAGCTGCAGCTGCACCTGCTGCTTCGCCCATTGCTGTTGAAGTCGCCTGCACCCTGGCAGAGGCGTGAGCTTCAAAGGCTGATGACAGACATTTTCCGGCAATCATGAGGTTTTCAATGCCCACTGGGATCAGGCACCGCAGCGGAATACCATAAAATCCCCTGCCTCTCAATGTCACCGCTTCTATTTCTGCACCACGAGGAGAGTGAATGTCCACTGGAAATCCTCCAAATGCAATCTCATCAGAGAAGCGCCTGCCTGATCTCACATCATCGGCGCTCAACCTGTAAAGGCCTTCAATTCTGCGGATTTCCCTGATTCCAAGAAATGGCGCCACACTGGAGATCTGTGAATGTTCGAAGCCCGGCACCTTGTTTACCAGAAAGGCTGCAATCTCTTCTACCTGCTGCCTTGCTTTCAGATAGGATGCAGCCAGTTTTACCGGATCCTGGGGGTCGAAGTCTATTATCCTTGTGGAATTGACTGACACCTCATCAGGCAGAAGGGTTTGATAAAAGAGAATTCTATCTCTCGGAATGGAGAGACCGGCCTCTTTCCAGATGCTGAAGAATCCGGATACACCCAGAACCGGCGCAGAAGACAGGCGGTCAAAGAGCGTCTCGTGATGAAATTCATCTCGATTCGCTTTCATATATTCACGGATAAGGTGTAGAGCCACATTTCTCATTGAGAATATGAGCGTAGCCGGCATAATTGCGCCATCCCGTCCCTGCGCGAAGGGTACACCTGAAGCAGCAGCCAGATCGCCTCCTCCTGAAGCATCCAGATAGAGAGGAGCTGTGGCGGTAAAGGGAGTGCCGCAGTGAAATCCCTTTATTTCAAGTATACGTGAGCCCTGAAGGCTGACATCAGTGAAAAGTGCTTCCAGCAGATAATGAACAGATGCACTGTCAAGCATCTGCTGAAGGAGCAGACCCAGACAGTCGGGATTGAAAGGAGTGACTGAATACGCGACTCCGATGGTATCCCTTATATGCCCGCAGCTTCCTCCTTTGCTGCGGAGATTCTCGATGATGGTCTCCCCTACCCCTCCAACAATTCTGTGACCCTGCAGTCCGTGAAATGTGAGCATTGAGTGGACGCGCGCCGCCACAGCCATCCCGCCAGGGAAGGGAGTTCTTTCAATCAGCAGAACACGCCTCACGCCAAGGCGCCTGGCAGTCAGCGCTGCTGCAGCACCTGCCAGGCCTCCTCCCACGATTACCAGATCCGCCTCATAATGTATGCTCATAGAGACTCTCTGCTCCTCCCTTCTGATCTCTCCTGCTCACAGGAGAGCTGGAACGTGATTCAGCATAATCAGGACAGTATTTTCGAGCAGATGTGGCAATCTCCTTCACTTTGGCACACCATACAGTATTACCTCATTACATTCACCATCAGCCTGCATCAGCTATCGGGAGGAGCTCTCTTCTCTTTACCGAATACAGATGAAAAGCATTGAAAAGGGGGCGTTGAATGTGAAATGTGACTATTGCAACAGCGAATTCGATGCCGGAGAGCTTGGAAAGTTCAAAGACAAGCGGGTCTGCTACAACTGTGCCACCAATAAGAGCATTCCAGCTGATTTTGAAGGGTTCATCACAGAAACATCGCCAGTTGATGGCAGCAGTGAAGAAAATACAGCTGCCGGAGATAAGAAAAAAGAAGATGGCAGTGCAATCGTAACATTTGTCATAAGCGCAGTGATTGCAGGCTCTGCAGGCTTCTACTGGCTCCAGCAGGTGCATCAGACAATGACACGAGCCAGCTATGTATTCCTCATTGAAGGCATTCTTACAGGATTGTTCTGTAGAATACTGCAGAAAGGCAGAGGCGGAAACTACCAGAATATTGCCGCCGTAATGGTGATGGCCTCCTACTTTTTCCCACAGATGGTGCTGATGCATTCAAATCCCGATATGGCTCAGACAGAGGGGATGTCCCTGTTTCTGATGAACATCCTGAAAGACTTTGCCTGGCTGATCGGCGGTGTATTCTCAACCTATTTCCTTCTTCTGCAGATTAAATCCGGAAAGAAGCAGGCCAAGTAGGCTCATTGCAGGTGCAATTCACTGCTGCTTCATGACAACCGATTATTGTACAGCGAGGTTATGCAGGTGAAAAAACTGAGAGATAATCCTCTCTTTTCCGATGGCATCAGAGCCCTTTATCAAGGGTGCTTTGAAGAGGCTTCCTCTTTTTTTCTGCATCTTTCCCTCGCCATTCAAGGTGAAGAAAGAGCAGGCGCTCTTTACTTTCTCGGAAAGTCCAGAGCATACCGGGGTGATCCGGACGGTGCCGTTGAAGCTTTTCAAAGCGCGGAAAAGGAGATCACTCACGACTCTCCACTGAAGTTTTACTGTATATGTGAAATCGCCCTTCTCAGGATTAAGAAGGGTGACAGGGAGGGAGCATACGCACTGCTGGAGCCGCTGAACCTGAGGCTTGAGAAGCTCTGCAGAAAAGGCTGCCTGCCAGAGCCTGAGAGCAGCGATACTGCAGATCCTTACTGTGGAGCCCAGGCCCTCTGCCTTCATTACAGGAGCATCTATGAAGTGCGCTTTGGAGAAAAGAATACCGGTCACGAGATGCTGAAAGACGCTCTCGAAATCTTTCTCGCCGGCGGTTTCAGAGAAGAATCAGCGATGGTATACGACAGTCTCGGCCAGCAGAGCTTTGATAAGGGCGACCTGGAGGAAGCGCTCTACTCTTTCAGGGAATCCCTCAGGATAAAGGAAGAAACAGGAGATCAATATGGCCAGGCCATCACCTGGGGTAATCTGGGAAGAGCTTACCTGGCCATGGCTGATTATGATGAGGCACTCAGATATTTTAAAAAGGATCTCGACTATACACGCAAAGCAGGAGATCGCTATGGTGAAATGGTGATGCTGAACAATACAGGGAGGACCAGAGTGCTGATGGGCGATTTCGCTGGAGGGAAGAGCAATCTTGAAAAAAGCCTCGATATCGCCGTTTCCATATCCAGCATACTCTGGGAGACACTGAACAGAAAAGATCTGGCTGCAGCATCTCTAGAGTGTGGAGAGTTCAGTAGAGCAGGGCAGTATCTTGATTCAATACGGCAGTTCGTTGATTCGCAGGGAAGCAGAAGTCTGAAGGCTGAGATCTGTATGCTGGAATCACAGCTGTCGTCACATAAGGGCGACAGGGAAAAAGCCCTGGCGCTCTGCCGGGAAGCTTCATCACTTTATCAGGAACTTGATACTCCACACGAACTGGTACGTTCCAAGATGCTGCTCGGCACACTTTATCTGGAAGGAGGGGATCGGGACAGAGCTCTGCTGGTTTTTGAAGATTCTCTGGAGCAGGCTGAGCGCCTTAAAGCTCCCTGGCTGGTCAAAGCCTTTGAAAAGCTCATCCATTCCATTGCCGAAGAAGAGTGGATCCGGATCAGGCTCCGACGTTACATAGGCAGAGCAGTTCTGGATGAGGTACTTGCCGGTGCGGAGCAATCGGCGCTCGGCGGGATTCGCCAGAAAGTCACAGTCCTGGTTTCCGATATACGCGGCTATACTGAATATTCAGAGCATAGAAGCCCTGAGGAGATAGTGGCCATGCTAAACGATTATTTCTCACTGATGGTTGATGAGATTATAGAGCAGAAGGGTACTATCGACAAGTTCATAGGAGACGCCATAATGTCATATTTCGGAGCGCCTGTTACTTATGGCGACGACTCCACAAAAGCTCTGAAAGCAGCTAAGGGTATGATGGAGGCACTTGAAAAGTATAACAGGATAAGGGCTCAGAACAGAGAGGCTCCAATCAGAATGGGGATAGGCATCGCCACCGGTGAAGCGGTGGTGGGTAATATCGGCTCTTATCGGCGAAAAGACTTCACCGTTGTAGGGCATACCGTATCTAAGGCTTTCATGCTCTGCAGCATAGCAGGCTCCGGTCAGATAATGACCTCAGAAGAGACGTGGCATGAAAATAGAGAAACGATTCCGGAGATCAGGTGGCACTGTCATGAAGTAAAAGGTGAAAACATATATGAATTCCTCTGGGAGAAAGAACGTGTAAAGAGCCCGTCTCAGTCGTGAATTACCTGATCGCCTGTAAAGAAGGAATAGAGAGGATGTATCTTCAATGAAGCTTGGATTTCCAAACAACCCGCGCAGGAACCTCCTCAGGGAGATCGAATGGATCGGCACTCACGGCTTTGATTTTGTAGATCTTTTCCTGGAAGAGGATGTGGCAGTTCCGGAGAAGATAGATATTAACGCTGCGAAGAAGATGCTGCGGAAACACGGGCTGAGCGCTACCGGTCATACTGCCTGGTACCTTCCGATCGGCTCGCCGTCCCGGACTCTGAGAGAAGCAGCGCTGGTGGAGGCTGAACGGTATCTGGAGGTTTTCGGAGCCCTCGGTGTTCCCTGTATGACCATACATTCCAACTGGCCGCGCGGTCTCTTTTCCGCTCAGGAGGGAGTTGAGTTTCAGATTGAGACACTGCTCCAGCTCGTGCGGCTCGGGAAGGATCACAATGTGCAGATCCTCTATGAGCCTGTCGACTCAGAAGATGACAATATAAGAAATGTCTCCACAATCCTGAACAGGGTGTCTGAGCTGCTCCTTCATATAGATCTCGGCCACGCCAATCTTCACAGATCGTCTCCTGATGAGTTTATTCGGGAGTTTCAGGGTCTGATAGGCCATATTCACCTTCACGATAACTTTGGAAGAGCTGATCTGCACCTCCCGCCGGGATGCGGCAGCATAGACTGGAGGAAGACTTTGAAGACTCTGAAGTCGTGTTATGATGGAACGATAACGATAGAGGTGTTTTCCAGAGACAAAGACTATGTCGTGCTTGCCCGTGAAAAAATGCGTGCATTGTGGGATAGCCTGTGACCTTTACCTGAATCCAATCGATCTGTTAACATTTTTGTAATAGATTTTTCTCATCTCTTTCGTTATAATAAAATTGAGATATTGGAATGTGTAGAAGAGGTCTGCATAAGTGATTAACAACAATCAGCCATTCTTATCCTACACTGTACCCACAGGTCCGCCCGCAGCGCTGAGCGGCAGCTTCTCGCCGATCAATAACATTCCACCTCCGGATCTGTCCGCAAAAGATCTCTTTATCCAGACATATAAGCCAAAAGATGAAAATGTCAAGACAGACAAGCCCCCGGTTCCTTCATACATTGATGTTTCTGATGCCGATGAGGAGAAAGCCGACATCTGTAATGAGTCAGATGAAGAGAGTTCGAATAGCGGGCCTGAAATCAAGCCTGATGACCAGCTGGTAAAGATAACCATCCTTCACACAAACGATATCCACGGCGTTGAAGACAAGCTTCCTGCAATGACCGAAACGATCAAACAGCTTAAGAAAGAGAATCCTGATGCGCTGCTTGTCGATTCAGGTGACATTGCATACAGCGCCAAGCCGACAGAGCAAGACCGGTTTGCTCCGATAGTTGACTTTGTCAACAATAACGGATACTTTGCGCTGGTCCCTGGAAATCACGACTTCCAGGATGGCAAGGATGGATTTCTGCACCAGTTTATCAGCAAACTCGAGCCTGAAGTTCTCTGTGCCAACGTGCTGGACAAGGAAACCGGGCACCTCCTGCCAGGCACCAGGTCACGTTTAATCAAAGATATCAACGGTGTCAAAGTGGCTTTCATAGGAGTGACTACAACGAAGATGTCTACCAGCGATCGGCCTGATGTTGGCAGTGATCTGATCGTCTTCAGGGAGGCAGAGACTCTCCAGCGGGAAGTGGCTCAGGCCAGGAGCGAAGGCGCAGAGGTTTTCATTGCGATAATGCATAAAGGCTTTACCGATGTTAAAGAAGTCAAAGGCATTGCAAAGAGAGTTCCGGAAATCGACCTTATGATTCTGGGGCACGACCACATTAATGACAGAACTTCCATCCGTACAGGCGAATATCCTCACCGCACATACATCGTGGAGGCAGGATCATACGGCAACCATGTGGGAAGCGTGAACCTCTATATAGATCCCGAATCAAAGCAGGTCGTAAAAGCACAGATGAAATCTATTCCATCCACCAGGTACTGCGTATCCTCAGAAACCTGATGTCTCAGTGATTCAACTCCAGATTGAACCCATCATTCCACAATTCCCCCCTCCGGCCTGTCCCCGAAGGGGAGGACAGGCAAAGAGCATAGCTGCGATGATCAAATGAAAAGGCGCCTGTCCCTTACTGCAGAGCAGACGCCCTATCGAAGTAATAACGAGTTCTTTCTACTTTCCAGGCTCAATGACAGATCCCATGAAGAGCACTGAACTATCCCTTGTGTCAACTATGGCAAAGAAGAAAGGGCGATCCACCGTCATCTTGAAGCTCTTCTCTGCATCAATGAGACTGGTCATCTTCATCTCTGTTGAAGTGACTGCAGCAGCCTCGGTGCCTTCCTCGTTAACATCAACATAGGTTTTATGTTTAATTCTGCTGATATAAAGCTTCTCTTTGCTGATGCCGCTGAAATCTGCCGTGGCAGGGTCGAAGGCCGATGCCATACCGAGCGACTTGAGAGAGTTATTCAGCTCTGCCTCATATTCGCATTTGAAGCGAGGGAGCAGGAGAGTACCATCATACTCGGAGAAATTGGACATCCACTTATTCCAGTTGGACGTGCTGAGCCTGCTGTGAAAATCTCTGAGCGAAGATTTGGGGTCAGGAAGAAACACGAACATGGAGAGCCTCTTTTTCCCATATGGAATGCTCACTGCCTGAAAGGTGTCTCCCTTATAGTAGAGGTATTTGCCTTTTCGGCTCATCATGGGATGCTTTTTTGTTTTATCGACAGATATATGAAAGTCGAGTGCTCTTGTGAGCTTCTTATCAAACCTGGTCGACCACTGACCTTTGAAATATACAGCATTGATCACATACATAACCGCATTAGTCGGTACTGAATCTATTATCTTCACTATCCTGCCTTTTGTGTTTTTGCTCACCCATCCATTCATCGCCGCGGCATTCATCTGATCACTGACGACAGCGGCAAAGCTGTCCTTTACTCTCCTGATGAACTGCTCATTAAAGAGGACTCCTTTTCTGCACCACAGGGAGTTTGCAACAGACAGCTCCACAGATGGATCAGCAGTCTTCAGACTGTTCATCAGTGATTTGCACTGTTTATTGGTATTCTCGATGCTCACGCCATTCATTTTCAGCACTGCCGCCATTGCTGAGGCAGTATCCTTTTCTGCGCCGTTATACACCATTGAGATTGCCATTGCGATGCTGGTTGGAGAGATGAAGATGTTCTTTCCACTTCTCTGCCTGAGGAGCTCGCGATAGATGTTAAAGCCGAAATCTGTGAAAGAAGCTGATACTGATTTATCTGTCGGAGCCGGCGGAGGCGCTGCATAAACATTCGAGATCGATATCCCGCAGATAAAGACCAGCAGAAGTATGAGACCGATGGATTTCACGTTCACTTTATTCCCTCCTTTTGTCAGGGCTGATTCTGCATCCGACATGAATACATTATACTTCATATTTATATTCCCTCTCGTGCAGCTTTGCTGAGGAGCCGAGATCTATTGTGCTTCCGAGTGATCGGTGAGATCACGGCCTGCTCTTTCAACGGCCTGCCGGAGAAAGGGCGTAAGTATCGATGTATTCCCTGTTCTCACCAACGTCAAAGGAGCCAAGAAAGGTCCTTTTTATTACGCCGTTGAGCAGATTTATCGTCGGAGCACCGGCCACTACCTGATGTCCTGTTTTCGATGTAAGCTTCTGTAATCTCAGTGCAATCTTGAATACCTCGCTATTTAAAGAGAGCTTTTCATCAGCACCATCGTGATATTCTCTTCCAGCATCGATGCCGGTGAAGATGCCAAAACCCATTCTGACAGAGCCATCTCTCAGATCATTTATATATTTTCCTTCCTCGAGATACTTTCTCAATCGCCTCTGAATTTCAAAGGAGCATTCAACTGCCCTTGTGGCGTGGTTTTTCATCGCATTTGCCGTATTGAACAGGATCCATTTGCCTGTGTCAATACGTGTATCTCTGCTGTACAGCACCTTCCCTCCGGATCGCGCCACAACTTCCTTCACGATGGCTTCAAGATCACGCTCCAGGGTGCTCCTTTCCTCCATAGTGAAAGCGGTGGAAAAATTCAGATAATCCTGGTGATCGATAAAAAGCACTGTCATGCCATTTTCAGCAGCAATCACTTCCGTGGGAATAAATGCAGAAACACCTTCGTTGCTGAAACGGGTCAGGAAGTCCTTCACTGCCTGACTTTCAGATATATTCACAAGCACTACAAGGGAGATGACAAATGTGAGGATGATGCCCAGGACTAGCAGGTCAGTGTTATGATTGGAATGGGCATATACGGAAAGGCTGATTCCAGAAAGCAGCAATCCATAGATGAGAAGGCGCTCAAAGAGCGAGCCTGTCGATGTCCTGGCAACCTGACTCCTCTTCCGTCTGAATTCATTATGTTTGACAGCTTCTGAAGACTGGAAGCCTTCCTCTCTCGTGCTGTCATAAGATTCATCATAATCACCGCTTCCACTGTTTTTCTTTTCCAGGCTCTGCCTGATCATCTTCGAGAGAGGAGTCTCACTCTCTTTACGTGGAGGCTCCTGTGCATCCCGATGCTCTTCCCTGGTAGAATAACACATGTCAGTTCTGCATGTAAACCGATGCAGAGCCTTTCTGCCTTCTGCAACTATGATTGAATCTCCATAGTTGAGCGGGCTGAACAGCATATGCTCTTTGAATGAGGCTATCCTTTTTGCAATACCTGAAGCCTTATCCAGGGCCATGAGACTGCCGTCTTCTGTCCCTGCCAGCAGAAGGTGGTCGTGCATCAACGGAGTTGTTGTAACACGTGATTTCAACTCGGTTTCCCACCTGCGTATCTGATTGTCATCAGAGATCGATACCACAGTACCTTCACGAAAGCAGAGAATGATTCCGCTGTCTACACAAACCGGTGGAGCTGCCAGATGCCTCGATCCGAAGTTGTACTTCCATTTCAGCTTATGGTTCTTCTGGTTTATAGAGAAAACAAAGGGTGATGAGCTTGCCAGAATGATCTCCGCCCCGTGGACTCTTGGCTCAAAAAGCCTGCTGTCCGGAAGATCGGTGCTATTACCGTCGCTCCAGAGATCATATATGAGAGTATCAAGAGTTTTCACTTCTCCCAGAGGCTCGCCAGTTTCACAGTCAAACAGAAGCATTATGCCTTCATCAATGATGACATAGACTGTTTTGTCAACAATCAGAGGTCGTATATTCACTGGTGCTCCGAGCACGTTCTTCCATATAATCATTTCATCAGTTATCGATATACAGTAAAGCACATTGTTGTCCCCACCTACATATATCCTGTCCTCGAATATACAGGGTGGTGAGTTGAAGTTGAAGCACAAATTGAACTTCTTCAGAATGGTTCCATCCTGACTTCTCACCACATATACCAGACCCTCTTCATCGATGGCCACAAAACTGTTTCCACAGTCGTGGGGTTCATATCCGATTACATAACTGCATTGTATCTCCCAGATCACCTGCAGACTCTCTGCATCGATCCCCAGAACCCTAGCATCATCTGTGGCGCAGACGATTGTCCGGCCTGACAGTACAGGCTGGACATAAAACACTGCTTCACCCCGATACTGTGCGGCCGGTTTGCTCTGAGGGTGCATGGGTTTAGTGGAAGATGCAGGTGGCACCGCTTCTTTCCTGTGAAGGACTATCCTTTCAGCTTCTGCAATCTCCCCATCTTCATCACTTCTGCCATCTGCTTCACAGCTCTCATTTTCCTGATTAACAGTATCATCTCTCAGTGAAGCATCACTCTCAGATTGTAATTCTTTATGAGACTTCTCCGGAGACGATTTCAGACATAATGAGCCTTTCCAGAGAGGGGAATCAATCTCCACCGAGGAGAGATCCTTTTTGCTGTGCAGAAATGCCGCATACTCATCATTTCTCTTTTCTATCAGATTGTGACGAAAGAGACGGCCCTCAGTATCAATAAGATAGAGCAGGCCCTCATGAGTGGCAAGAATCTTTGCCGGCCTTATCTCTTCACTCTTTACCTTGATGGGATCACCTGTAGTAGAGTTGAGCAGAATAAGCGTTTTATCACTTTTCTGAACCATTATTGTGTCTTTTTCAACTAGAAGACGCGTAAGTGAATGTATAACGCCGCTGTAACTCCATAAATCAGCACCGCTCTTCAGGTCTATACACTTCACCTCGGCTCCACCGGTCAGAAGGCAGAGACGGTTCGCCCCGCAGCTCTGAATGTCCATTACGTTGACGCCAATTTCACGCTGCCATTCTACATTTCCTGTATCGGTCCGTATTGACATGAGCGTGCCTTTTCCGTCTTCACAGACCAAGAACTGTGATATCAGAACTCCTGCCCCGACTGATGCAGTGCAGATTCTCCGCTCCCACGTCTTCTCTAGAGAGTGAGGCGAATAAGCCCGAACAACCCGGTCTGAAGTCTGCAGAATCATAACATTGTCAGATGCCCATACTGTTGAGGTAATTTTGGCATCTACCTTTTTCGATTGTTTGACTGTACCAAGAATCCTGTCAATTGAAAAAAGGTAGTTATCACGACTTGCAAATACTACGTTATCTCCCAGGATCAGAGGTGTACCGAGAATCCATCCGGGAGCGCTGTATTCCCATACGATCTCTCCATTCAGATAGTTCATCATCCTGATCTTTCTATCCATACAGGCCAGATATATTGAATCATCCACATAAGAAGGAGGGTTCCTTATCCAGTCACCGGTTTTAAGATCCCATAAAAACTCTCCAGTCAATGCATTGAGCGCGAAAAATCTGTTTTCCTCACCTCCGACATAAAGAATACCTTTATAGAACAGAGGCGGCATCATCAGTCCTTTCACATGTGGAAGAACTGCTCTGTTGTTACAGCTGTCATCGTGCTCATCTCCAGCATCGCCAAAGGTCAGAAAATGAGTCGTATCAGTTTCCCGGCCATCGCCCTCATTAAGCTTTTCATCAACAGACAACGAAGGGATGCCAAGGCTGAACATAAGGTACAGAGCTGCCTTGATAGATCTGGCGTGAAGCATTGGATTCATGAACTGCTCATGGCTGAGCAGAATCTCTGATGAATGAATCGGCTCTGCACGGCTATACAGCTCGCTGAGAGAAAGAGGTGCTGAAGATATGGAAAAGGCGTTCTTCTGAAGCAGAGTGGGAGTGGAAAGTGCCTTAACATCTGTTATCTGCAGGCAATCCTTTTCATGGCTCACTGCAGCACCGTTCTTTTCAATGCTGAACCCATCTCTGTCCAGATTCTTAAGCTGTATTGAAAGTGCTGTCAATGAAGGATAAAGGCTCACTGCTCTGACTTTCCGGCTGGAACCGGCAATGCCTCCTGATTCAGCAATATGAAATGGGAAGGAATTGAGAACACCATCCGGACAGATGAATAGCGCTTTCAGACCCTTCATCTCTCTTTCAAAAGGAGAAGTAACTGCCTGATATAAATCTCTGATAGTCCTGATTTTCCAGGTCCTGGCCTTAGAGTCAGATGATGCCGACTCACTCCAGGCAGTCATAATCTCATATATATGTTCCTCGATTTCAGATGGAATCAGATCGAGAACCTCACATTTCACTGATTCTTTAGTTACCAATCCGGCGTATATGGCCTGTGCAGAAATATAAAAGGAGAGTGCCGCTGCTCCATCACCAAGCCGTGACTGTATTCTGCCGATATCGACAGGGATTGCTGCTCTTGCAACATTCATCGATGGCGAACAGAGACAAAGCGCCCGTATATCATTCATATACTCTCCAAAGATGGAGCTCACAGCTTTTCCCTTCTGATTGAAAATTGAAGGGTCGAGAATATCGCGCAATGCAGGTGATGAGTTGGCAAGCTGAGGATTCTCGGCTCTGTATCGGCCATACTTGAATACCGAGTGTATCATCTCTTTATATTCAAGAGCGGCACCTTCGAGCCTCCGCTCTGTGTTTATCATTGCTTTCTGAAATTTTATACCGGCTCCTCTCCTGGGGAGCCTGGACCAGAGAGGGAGCTTATGAAGCTCTATTAACTTTGCCTTTTCAACAGTCTCCAGAAAGAGCTTCATTTCACCACTTTCAACGCAGAGTTGGAGAAAGCGGTCTACAGGAGAGACTTCTCCTGAAGCGTCGATTCTCAGGCCTGCCTGTCCAAACAGATAGAGTTCAAGAGGAAGAAGCTCATCAATATATGAGGAAAGCAATGTGCCAGGCTCACCGTTAAGAGGTCCGGACGCAGGAAGGCTTCCACACTTTATTTCGAGCTCAAGGAGCCGGTAGTCGTGACGAATTACTGGATCGCTTAAAACCATCGGTTCAGAATGAATCTCCTCGAGCACTGTGTGTGCCATATTCATTTCATCTGCCAGCATCATGAGCTTGCCTGCTACAAGACTTCCCCAGCAGTAGAGAAAATCCGGTATCAGACCTGGCATTGTGTCTCTGAAATGTGCGGCAGTTTTCAGGGATTCGTCACGCTCACCAAGTCCCTTCAGTGCACACGCTTTCAGCAGAAGAAGCTCAGATGCCAGAACGTGATTGGATGTGGCAAGAGCCTCTTCAAAGCATTGTCCGGCAAGTAGAGAAAGACCTTTCGCATCTTTTCTGCTGCAGAGCTCTTCCAACAATGTTATGTTCACGTCCATGCCCCAATCTCGTTACATTTCATGATTAATAACGGATCATGAGGCTTTTTTTTTATGATCACGACAGAAAAACATGAGAAAGAGCAGAGAGTGGGGATCAGACCTCAGATGGGAAGCATACCCGGAAGCCAAAGAAAAAGCCGGTGGCTGTCCGTTTGCCTCCCACCCGGTATGCGCAACGAAAGCCGGCGGCTACATCGCTGTTCCATGCGCCGCCTCTGAACACGCTTATATCGCCCTGCAGGGGGCCTCCCGGGTTTTGTGGAGAGCTTTCCCGGTAATGTCTTGGAACTTCTCAGAGAGCATCCTGGCACACTCTGAGCTTTTTGAATCCTCTGTTGATATTCTTGTGCGCCATACTCTCTTTATACCACGAAAGCCGAGGGGGTGCAATCCGTCTTTCAACCCAGTATTCCATTATTCCAATTCTGAGCGAAGCGAACTAAGTTCTGTACACACTGCCTGAAATCTTATTTTCTGACAGGCAATCTCAAATCACAGATTTGCGTCTGTGACATCCTCTGAAGGGGTCTGCCCTGCTCCGTCGAAAAAAGCTGTATGAAAAAGAAAATTGAAACGGATTCCGCTGAACTGTTCAAATCGGGCTTTGTTGCAATTATTGGAAAAACAAATGTTGGTAAGTCCACGATGATAAATGCCCTGACCGGTAGCAAGGTTGCCATTGTATCCCCCAAGCCACAGACAACCCGCCACCGCATACTGGGCGTCAAGAATGGCAAGAATTACCAGATTGTCTTTGTCGATACACCGGGGATACATCAACCTTCTCACGACTTTGGCCGCATAATGGAAAAGATCTCCCGAAGCGAGGCAAAGGAGGCAGATATAATCGTATTTGTTGTCGATGCGTACCTCCACCCTGACGATGAAGACAGAAAAGCCTGCAGGATGCTAAGCTCTGGAAAAAGTGAAGACAGCCCCATATTCCTGGTATTGAACAAGATAGATCGTGTCAAGCCTGAAAGAATACCGCACATAGAGAAGCAATATACCGCTCTGGCTGATTTCAAGTCGATCTTCCATACATGTGCATTGACAGGAAAAGGGCTTACAGGCCTGGAAAAAACACTTGTAAAGCATCTGCCGGAAGGTCCTCTCTACTTTCCGGAGGAGATGGAGTCGGACCAGAATGAAGAGCTCATCTTTGCTGAAGCGGTGCGGGAGAAGATACTGGAGAAACTTCACCAGGAGATCCCTCACGGAGTCTTTGTGCTTACCGAAGAAATAAGGGAAGGCAGGAAAGAGGGAGATCTTTATATCAGAGCTGTCATATATGTGGAGCGGGAGAGTCACAAGAGAATAGTAATAGGAAAAGGCGGAGCCAAGCTGAAAGAAATAGGAAGCGCCGCCAGAGGGGAACTGGAGAGACGCCTTCGGAAAGAGGTCTTTCTCGATCTTTGGGTCAAAGTCAAGGAAAAGTGGAAGGACAGAAAGGACCTGCTGAAATCCTGGGGTTACGAATAGAGGGGAGGAGCCATGAAAAAGGATTATTACGACAACTGGCTGGATTATCTTGACGATGAGGAGAAAAGGATCTATGAAGAGGTCCTTGAGTGGGAAAACAGGCCTAAGAGAGTACTGAATCCCCTCAGATGGATATCCCTGTCGTGTTCATCACAGCTTGTAAAGCTTCCGCCGGAATACGCATCTCCGATAATAGATACAATGAGTAAAATATTGACCGTGCTGCGGGATACCGCCGTGACTACCATCAACGCCGATTCAATAGCCTATAAAGTCTCAATGAAGTGTGGAAAGGCAGTCGAAGAAGGTGTCAAGGATGAGCACCTGCCAGTCAGTATTCTGGATGAAGCTTCCCGGGAGTGTATAGCATTCAATATAGGCACTTCAACCCTGGAAGGAGCTCTATGCGGAGCCGGTGGTATCCACGGGATCATAATTGACATACCTGTACTATATACTTTCCTCTACCGGCTCATAGCAGAAGTGGCTCTATGCTATGGGTATGACCTGACCTCAAAGGAGGAAAGGATGTATGTGATGAAAGTGCTTGAGCTCGGCCATCAGACAGATGATTCTGTACGGCAGGGAACCATAGCTGAGCTCCATGTCCTTCACACTGCAGTTCGGGGAGGTATTTCACCCAATTTCATGACAGGCAAAGCCGCCATTCAAAGCATGAACTCACTCTGCGAGAGAGTCGGACTCTGCTATGCTCGCAGGAAACTGGCCACCATTCTGGCGTTGGTGGGAGGGCTGACAGGAGCAGCCGCCAATTACCTGCTGGCCAGGGAAGTTGGACAGGCAGCTTATCACACCTACAGAAAAAGGTTCATCATGGACAGAGCGATGGCCAGGAGACTAAATCGGCTCTGAAAGCCTGCGGAGCATCTGTGAATCTGAAAGACATCTTCAGTCACGGGCATTGTTTTTTTCAAGTATCAGTATGATTTCCCGGTATCCCTTTTTCTTAGCTATTGAAAGAGGTGTGCTTCCGTCTTTCAGTGCTACATTGACCTGTGCTCCTTTTGCGATGAGCTCCTCCACCGCTCCTTTCTTACCCTGCTCCACTGCCAGCACGAGAGGAGTATTCCCCTCATCATCTGTGGCATTAACCGGAGAGCCGATGTATAGAAAATATTTCACCATGTTGTCTCTTCCGTAGTAGGCTGCATAGTGGAGAGGTATTCGGCCATAGTTGTCTTTTTCAGTGCCATTGGCGCCTCTGTTCATCAGAATCCTTGCAATCTCTTCCCGAGTCGTGCTGTGCAATGGCTCCTGACCATCCATATCTTTTGCATGCACCTTTGCAGCTTTCCTTATGAGAAAGGCTGCTACTTCGACACTTCCGCCCTGACAGGCCCAGTGAAGAGGCGTCCTCCCCTCGCTGATGTCACCGATATTGAGAAGCTCAGGATTCTCTTTCAGAAAGCGCTCCACGCTCTTAAGATCACCCTTCTGAGCAGCCAGATGAATCTCTCCTGCCTGGACAGAGCCTCCCAGACAAATAAAGATATACAATAATATGACACCTGTCTGTGTAATTCTTGCCATCTTTTCCTCCTGTTCATTAAAATGACTCTCTTTACCCTGCTGATTCAGGAAAGCAGAAAAGAGCTACATAAACCTGGAATGTTCCATAATATCAGATTTCCTTGCTTTCCACCAGTACGTGTCTTCTGTCTCAGAGATCCTTTTCATGCCGATCCGCTGAAGAACACGGCAGGAGGCAATATTGTCCTTTTTCACCTCTGCAGTCACCACTTTTACACCAGGCTGAGTGAAAACCCAGAAAAGAAGATGTCTCAGAGCCTCAGTCATATAGCCTTTTCTCTGATAATCCCTTTGAAGCACGTACCCGATCTGAACCTCACCGTTGATATCAGGAGGTCCGTGAAAGCAGAGACCGCCAATAATTCTGTTTCCGGACTTTTCGACAATCTCCCAGTTTGTATTCCAGAGATAAGCCTCTTCGTCACTCCGCACGAGATCGATCATCGCTTCAAGAGCTTCTTTCACCGCACTTTCGGCTGCAGTATCCATCATCACAAAAGTGACCGAAAGACCCAGATTCTTCTCCATTACAGTCCTGCTCTCTCTGCACATGATCAGATGGAACAGATCGAGCGGAATGAGACGGAGCCGCTCAGTCTCAATCTGAAAGAGATTCTTTTTTGCATTGTTCTTCATAATCACATGACAGAATATGACAGCGTCTGATTGAATGCAGTACCGCTGAGAAATATGAGCCTGTTCTGTCTCCTGTCTATGGTTTTGTCGCAGTCTTTGCATATTCCAGCACGCCTGAAGCGCCGCTCTTGGACTCAATAGCAAGAAAGAGCCTGAGTCCTTTCCCATAGTCCTCGTCATCCAGCCTGAGCAGAGATGCCGCTTTTTCCCTGGCACCAAGAAGCAAAAGCACCTTATATTCGCACCACATTGCAAAGCCCTCGGTGATCGTCCGATCCTGAGGCGGAGCATATGTGGACTGCCAGGCGTGTGCCAGTTCGTGAGCCATATCAGCAATGGTACTGATCCTGGACTGTCCTGCAATAATCCAGATCTGCTCCGGATCACAGGGCTGATAATAACCACCTACCTGTATACTCCTGCCTCCCGAACTGATATACTGCACCTGCACTTCTTCCCTTGGGCGGACTTTCAGAAGAATATCCCGAGGAATTGTAACGCCGATTGATGCCAGAAGGCGGCGTGCCTCCTGAAAACAGGGAAGTCCATCAGCATCATCTTTGATAACGCTGTCAGCAGTACTCTGTGAACAAGTAGAGAGCAACATTACCCCTGTGAAGATAAGAAAAAAAACAGCCGTCTGAAAATATCTCATAACATCCCCCCTATCCTGAGTCTTACTAATTCCATAGAAACTTTGCAGCGAAAGCGCTTGCCCCCCGCCACGCTACCAGACTCCAGATATTTGAGATTTCGTGGAAATGTGAAATAAACCCTCCATTCGGGTGCGGAACTCCCTTTATTGTAATCTCACACTTATGTCTATCCTGAACGTAACAATGGAACGGTGGAAGAATAGGTCGGAAGAAATAAAAGCACTCACATTATGATGCACTTTCCCTAAACCCATTATTCCCCCCTCCGGACTGTCCCCGGAGGGGAGGGCAGGCAGTATTCCATTATTCCAAAGGTATTGAAGCACCTGTGAAGAAGTATATGCCGTGAGGTAAACTATGAACTCCGTGGACAGAGAGCAATTCTACTGCATAGAGTACATCTTCAGCTTTGATTCAGGAAAACCATCTCTATCATACACCATTCTTCTTGACAGGACTACACTTATAGCGCAACCGCAGTCATGGAGCGGTGAGGAGCCCTGGACACTTCTCTCTTACCACCGCTGCTCTATATGCCCGCTGGATGAAAGAAAAGTCAGAAACTGTCCAATAGCGTTCAACATCTCAGGCCTCGTCGAAAGCTTCGGAGACATGATCTCTTATGAAGAAGTGGATATCACCGTAAAAGTTGCTGAGCGCACATATGTGAAGCGCGTCAGTGTTCAGCACGGCCTCCGCTCTATTCTGGGCATATATATGGCCTCCAGCGGTTGCCCTCACATGAATATTCTGAAACCGATGGTGCGCTTTCATCTCCCTTTTGCATCAATGGATGAGACTATCTTCCGCCATGTAGCCACCTATCTTCTGAGCCAGTATTTTGAGCATACCGGCGGGAAACGCCCTGATATGGATCTGGAGAATCTTAAAAGAAGGAATGACCTGGTTGATCAGGTCAACAGGGGGATCTGCAGAAGGATAGAAGGAATCGCAGATGGCGATGCAAACAGGAATGCTCTTGTGCTGCTTAATGCCATAGGCCAGATACTGAAGTTCGACATTGAAGAGAAGCTCAACAGGCTGAGATATCTCTTCGTTTCCAGCGGCTCAGAAGGCACGACAGGTGACTGACTGTCACTCAGAAGGCACGACAGGTGACTGACTGTCACTCAGGAGGCACAGTCAGAGGAAGCTTTTTCACCCTGACCTCATGTGACGGCACGATTCGCTTCTCATTGACAATGAAGCGCGTTACGATTTCCCGGGAAAATACCTCGGTGCGGTGCTTTTTCTTCATAACATCGAAGCCGCCGTTATTTCTGTTGATGTAAAACAGGTACTCTAAAGTTACCAGACAATAGCTTCTGTCATCGGTGAACGGCTCGCCAGCAGGGAGGAAGGCCTCAATTCTCTCCCCCTTTTTCCTGTCACCGTGATAAATTACTTCAAGGCCTGAGACCTGAGTGAGAAAAGGTGATTCGACCAGGAATTCAAGCATACGACGAATCTCCCTGCCGGTTAGCTCCGCCTTGATGATCTTGTTGTCATATGGAATGACCCTGTGGATGTCATCTTTTCTTATGGGTCCCCTCAGAATTCCTGTCCGTATCCCATCTGATCTGTAGATAGCAACATCAGCCTTGCATATATTTTTAAGAGCGTCAGTGATGAAATTGCCCATAGCTGTGCTTTCTGTTTCACCATGGGGAGTATCTGTAAGAGAGTCTTCGGCGATCCCCAGAACTTCATTCATGGAAGCCTTTGTCTTTCCCTGGTAAAGTGTTATCAATTCTTCAACATTCTTATCAGGCACTATATTCCTGTCGACAATCGGGAGCAGTTCCCCATCATAGCTGATGACACGTCCTGAACTGGTGTCCAGGACAATCTTCAATCTCCCGAGATAGCTTCCGTGACATCCGGCCTGGACTATAACTGTATCATTAACCTTCAGTGGTTTATGAAGAGCAGTATGGCTGTGGGAGCCGACTATGCAGGCGATGCCGGAGATTTTACAGGCAAGTGCCCTGTCATCATCGAGACCAAGATGTGAGAGCACCACAATTATTCTGACACCTTTCCGGTGAAGCTCATCTATTGCCTTTCTTGCAGGCTCTTCAGGGGGAAGAAAGAGCAGGTTTTTCACCCTGCTGGGATTCTGCAGGATTGAAACATTCTGAGTAGTGAGGCCTACAATGCCGATTCTCAAGCCCTCTTTTTCAATTATAGTATAAGGCTGTATGTATTGAGGGATTCTTCCTGTTCTGCTGTCGATTAGATTAGCTGCCAGGAAAGGGAATTTTGCCCGCTCCTGCATGGCCATGAGCTTTCCTGTGCCCCAGTCAAATTCATGGTTCCCCAGAGCCATGGCCTCGAAACCGACTGAATTCATATAGTCAATAACCGGGATGCCATACAATGCGTCGGAAAAAGCTGTCCCCATGGCACAGTCGCCTCCATCCAGAAGAAGGACGCGGCCTGGATTCATGCCCCGCAGTTCATTTATCTTCCCGGCAATATATGCAGCGCCGCCAATCTTCTCAGGCGGAATAGCTATCTTCATATCGTATCCCGGAAGCATCCTTCCGTGCAGGTCATTTGTATGAAGTATGTGAAGCTCTGTGCTTTCAGCTGCTGTAACAGAGCAGCATGAAAGGAGAATAAACATTAAAAGAGCAGGAAAAGCTGCTGACATCCCTGTCATATGAATCACTCCTTGCTGTGGCAGTACGAGACAGGCATAACTCCTTCCCTTTCTACTGATAAGGAGTTAGTGCCGAGTCCTGCAGGATCCTTCTGAAATTAACAGCGTTGTGGTGATATTTCCATCAACACTTTAACATCCTGTATATCAGAAGATCTTGCCGGGAAAGGCGATATTCAAATGGACGGAACATTATACTCACCAGCATAACAGACTGCAGCATTCTAAATTGCCAAATGAGCGTTAATAGATGATTCCAGAAGTTTTGACAGTGCAATTTACAATGTGTGTTTGTATAAGGAAAAGACCCCCTGTGATAATGCGTCATAGGGGGTCCACATATCAGAAATCAGAATGGGCTAGCCTGCCTTTGTAGCGCCCAGAATAGCCTTGATATCCTCTTCGGCAGTGGTGCTCGCCATTATATTGAACTTCTCTACAAGCACATTCAGAACGGCAGGTGAGATAAATGCAGGGAGACTGGGTCCGAGCCTGATATTCTTCAGTCCCAGATGCAGCAGAGTCAGGAGAATAGCCACGGCCTTCTGTTCATACCAGGAAATTATCAGCGAGAGCGGGAGCTCATTGACTCCGCAGTTGAAGGCTTTTGACAAAGCCAAAGCTATCTGAATCGCAGAGTATGCATCGTTGCACTGGCCAATGTCCAGCAGCCTTGGAATTCCGCCAATAGTTCCAAAATCTATCTTATTAAAGCGGTATTTGCCACATGCAAGAGTCAATATGACAGTATCCTTCGGCAGCGATTCTGCAAATTGTGTGTAGTAGTTGCGTCCGGGCTTTGCCCCATCACATCCGCCTATCAGGAAGAAATGCCTGATGGCTCCGCTCTTGACGGCATTTATCACGTCACCGGCAACACTCATTACAGCGTTGTGGCCAAAGCCTACTGTAATAAACCTGTCAGGACCATCTTCAGCAAAGCCTTCCGCTTTCAAAGCTGCTTCGATGACCGGCGCAAAGTTCTTATCTGCAATATGTGCCACACCAGGCCATGCAACCAGGCCGGTGGTGAAGATCCTGTCCTTATATGAATCTTTTGGCTTCTGTATACAGTTGGTGGTCATCAGGATAGCGCCGGGAAACTTTTCAAACTCCTCCCGCTGATTCTGCCAGGCTCCGCCGTAGTTTCCTGCCAGATGGGGATACTTTTTCAATCCGGGATAGGCATGTGTTGGAAGCATCTCACCGTGAGTATAGACATTGATTCCCTTTCCCTCTGTCTGTTTGAGAAGCGCCTCCAGGTCCTTCAGATCGTGACCTGAAATAACAATCGCTTTGCCTTTCTTCGGCTCGACTCTGACCTGTGTCGGGACCGGATGACCATATGTTTCGGTGTTGGCCCTGTCAAGCAGCTCCATTGTTTTAAGGTTTATCTCCCCGCAGCGCAGGCACATTGAAACGAGCTCATCGACTGTCCTGCTTTTCTTCGCAAGAAAGTTGAGGGCCTCATGGAAGAATGCATAGACACTTTCGTCCTCCTGGCCGAGAATCTGAGCGTGATCTGCATATGCAGCCATACCCTTCAGGCCATAAGTTAAAAGTTCTTCCAGACCGGTAATGTCCGGACCGTTGGCAATTCTGCGCTTTTCAATGCCGATCTCAGTACCCTGTGCGGTAAGACCTTCTATAGTATCAGGCGGAATCCACGAAGCCGGCCCTTTCAGCTCCTCAGCCTTCTTCCCCGCACTCTGACAGGCCTCTTCATAGAGTTTCCTGGCCTTCTCCTTGAGCTTGTATGATCTTTTCAGGATCCCCTCCAGCCTGAATGAATCAAAGTTTACATTGGTTATCGTGGTGAAAAGCCCCTCAAGAATAAAGACATTTATGTCGTGATCGCTCTTTCCCATCTCTCTGAGCCTGTGTGCATACATGGAAAGTCCTTTCAGAGAATAAATCAGCAGATCCTGAAGAGTTGCAGTCACTCCCTCTTTGCCGCACACCCCCTGGACGGTGCAGCCTGTTCCTTTTGAAGTCTGTTCACACTGGAAGCAGAACATATTTCCTCACTCCTTTTAATTTAGTATTTTGGTATTTCTTTACCTATTTACTAGGATACCAGATATCTTTTTACATGTCAATAGGAAAATTTCTGGATTTCTCTGGAATTTCAGGTGCTGCACAGAACCGCTCAACCACGGGAACCTGCAGCTGGAACAGAAGGGAGCGGACCGTGCGAGCAGTTCATCAGAAAGGCAAACCCTGCAAGGTCGAGAGCGGCATTCGCAGAGTCGCAGGGATTACAATCATCCGGTTCTACCTGGCTTTTCTGTTCATGTAAGGAATCAATTCCTTCGAATAATAAGGCTCCTCGGTTCACCAGAATAGATAGTCTGCACCGAGATAGTGAACTGCAAAGTCAATCAGTTCAACGATTGTGACCTTTTTGTCCGTCTTTGGGTTCACAGCGCTGTAGTTTCCATCCTGCACGGCCATTCCCACAGGAACAGCGCCCCTGATGTCCTTGATGAAGCTATAGCCGTTATTCATCTGCCCTGGTTTCCACGGGAACAGGTCAGGCCCTCCCACTCCTGCCCCTGTCGCCCGGGCACATCGGTATACGTCGCGCAGGTATGAGTGGTCATCGTCGGGAAGCCATTCTCCAGGCATGAAATTGGCATAGATCAGCGCAACACTTCTGGAAAAACACTTCCTGAGCGCCCTTATATTATCGATGATGCCATTTTTGTAAGCCTCGAAGGTGAAACCTTCAGGAAGGTCCCGGCCGCTCTCATCGATATCGAAAGCTGTCTCCGGCAGATTGATGCCTTCTATGGCACCATCAAACTCCTTCCCCATGACGGCAAGGAGCAGGTGAAACCTCTCACGGACTGCAGGATCCCATCGCCTGGCCATCTGCCCGTCTGCGACTGCTTGAACATAGAAAAAAACATGAGCAGTATGTAACCCGGACGGGATTTATCCCACTCCTTAAGGGATTGACAAAGCAGTATGAGTGACATAAAATAGAAGTGATAACTCTAAATTTGCGGCATTTATGGAAATTATACATCGATTTTTCACACCTGATGAAAACAGTTTTTTCCTCTTCGGGCCGAGAGGAACGGGAAAATCCACTCTGCTCAGAAGTTCATTTCCTATGGCTTATTTCATTGATCTGCTTGATCCCGTTGCATTTCGTACCTACATCTCGAAACCGGAGCATCTTTATGAGGTAGTAGCCGGAAACAGAAGAATAGAAACGCTGGTCATCGATGAAATCCAGAAAGTCCCTTCCCTGCTGGATGTTGTGCATAAGATACTCGAAGACAAAACACAAAGACCTCCTCAATTCATCCTCACAGGATCGAGTGCAAGAAAGCTCAAACGGACAGGCGTCAATCTACTTGCCGGCCGGGCACTTCTCAGAAAACTCCATCCTTTCATGTCGGCAGAACTGGGACACCATTTCAATATGCTCGAAAATCTCAACAATGGGATGCTTCCAATTGTTTCAGCCTCAAAAAACCGGAAGGAGACACTTGATTCCTACGTCTCTTTATATCTGCGGGAAGAAGTGCATATGGAAGGTCTGGTGCGGAACATTGGCGGCTTTTCACGATTTCTGGAGGCACTCAGCTTCTCACATGCTTCACTTCTCAACACTTCGCAGGTTGCGAGGGAATGCCAGACAGGTCAGAAAACAGCTGAAGGCTACCTGGAGATCCTCGAGGATCTCCTTCTGGGCTTCCGTGTCAAAAACTTTACACGACGGGCAAAGAGACACCTTGTCGCACATCCTAAATTTTATTTTGTCGACTGTGGGATATATAATGCATTGAGACCACGCGGACCTCTCGATCTTCCGAGTGAGACAGGCGGAGCCGCTCTTGAAGGTCTTGTTGCCCAGCATCTGCGGGCATGGATAGACTATGGCAGAAATGGCTGCGAGCTCTGTTTCTGGCGCACGAGGGCTGGAACAGAGGTGGATTTTGTGGTATATGGCCCATCTGTTTTCACCGCCATTGAGGTGAAGGCATCCCGTTCAGTATTTAACAACGATGTACGCTCGCTGATTGCATTTAAAACCGAATACCCCGAAGCGGAGGTCTTTCTCCTCCATGGCGGCAAAGAGCGGCTCAGAATCAGCGGTGTCCTCTGCATCCCCTGTGATGATTTTCTGCGGAATCTTGTACCGGGCGAACTGCTACCCCTGGAATGAGGAAATAACGGTAACCTGTTACAGAGACAGGGGGAAATGGTTATGACTGAAATGCTTCAGCGGGAGATGAGATCGTCAGGGATGAAGAATCTTATGGTGGCGGTGTTCCCAGGACATTCTGCTGAAAGGAATTCTGCAGATTGATACACACCATCAGGCGGCGACATTCAACAGGAGCCTGGTCAGGTGGAGAAACGGTGAAATTGCCGATGATGATGTGCTCACATTGCTGGAGGAATCCAGAAAGACACACCGGTATGAATGGTTTGCTCATTACCTGCTGGCACTCTTTCATCTGGAGCGGCAAGACTGCCGATCTGCCCTCACCGCATATGACAGGATATGGAGTGTTGATTAAGAGCGCCCGGAGATAAAGTCTCTGGGAGAGACAGTGCAGGAATTGCTGCCAAAGTCATCACAGAGCCTTTCCACTCTTGAAGGTCATACTGCTCCTGTGAGGGCCGTGGAGATCAGTCATCGCTCCACTCTTACTGCCACAGGGCGCTGCAGGCGGATTTTTGAGCAGCAGGGGTGGATCTCTGCCCTGGGGCTTTCTGCAGAACTCGGCAAGCAGAGCTTCAATGAAGAAGGCTGTTGAGAAGTTCCCTCCCTCGTGCCCCCTGAAATACTCGAGGGCAAAATCCCATGCAGCCGCTCTCTCAGGTGTCGTTTCGAGACTCATCAGATATCCGGAACCCTCCTCTTCTACACTCGGTGTCGATCCTCCATCACTCGGCTTACACTCTGTCTCTCCTTCAAGAGAAGCCGATGATGCAGCATCACTCGCTCCCTCACTTTGCTTTCGGCTCTCTTCAGTCCTGACCTCATCTTCCAGCGCCCTTACCGAGAGCTTCGAAGCTTTTTCGATCCAGGCCTCTTCATTCTGAGGGGTGACCACTCTCAGGAGCCAGCGCAGCTTCGATTTCGATATCTTCCCTTCCCGATGGGCCTGTTTGAGAAGGGGAAGACTGGAAAGAGCAGTCCAGTTGCTGATAAGAAGCGAAGCGCTCCGCCAGGGGATTCCAAGCTCCTCCCGGGTATAATCGGGAAGACGCACATAGCCGAGCTTGTCAGGGTGTCTCTGGCGGAACTCCACAAGAAATTCACCCACCCTGAGATCGATGACCGCCCTGCCCTGCGAAAGACGCCTCAGATTCCAATCCAGCAGAACCGCGGCAGTATTGCGGTCTATATGCTGCGATCTCCCCCGCCCCACCTGTTCATCGGCGCCTTCGGTGACGAGCGGCAGCGCATTGTCCAGCACGAACCTGTTGACATTAGCCTGAAAATCGATAAATCCGCTCGTATGCCAGCTCCTATCGCCGTTACCAGAGGGACGAAAGGACTCAGCAACCTCACAGGATAAGTCTTGAAGGGATTTACAGTGTGCCATGCTTTAATTATATCTGATTACATATGGAAAGTCAAAAGCATCGATCTCAGATATGCTCATTACAGCAACGATAAAGCAGCCTCATTACATGCATATTGCACGCATTTAAAGAGAGGGGGAATGATTTTTGTCAAAGCGGGCTCAAAACCGCCATCTGCGATGCACCAGAACCCCTGTATGAGCACATCAGGAGCCGCTATTCTGAAAAACGACTCCTGAAAATTATTTAAAATATGACTCTGAATACGCATCAGGGATTTCCCACAGCATTCACAAAGTCGCGGGGACCACTTTCGTTCGGCTCTATCTGGCCTTTTATCCACGAAAGAAATCAATTCCTTCGAGTAATAAAGCTCTTCGGTGCACCAGAACAGATAGCCTGCTTCGAGATAACCAATTGCATAGTCGATCAGAACCGGTCAGAATTATCTTACCACATAGATATCGCCATCATCAAAGCTGGTCGCAATTCTAGAGCCTGCGAGACCGGTAAGCCTGTCAAAATCATCACCGGATTCATCAAGATAGTCCTTCAACATCACTATCACGAGTGCCTGCACAACCATCCAGGGCTCTTTCACGTTATCTTCAAGCTTTTCATTGATGCCGTTCAGAGTTGTGCTCTTCAAATATCGTCCCTCCGGCCAGTAATCATTATTGCAGGGCCAGTCTGAATCAGCCTCATCAAACCTGAGCGAGCCGGAAAGATATAACTCAAATCCATTCTCCAACTCAAAAAGCCCGAAATTAAAAGCTACGATGTCTGACTTCGGAGGCTCTGCAGAAAAAAGAGTATATATCCAGAGTACGAATTCCTGTTTCAGACTATCAACATAGCGCTCCATATCGGCCTGAAGAGATGAGCCAAAAAGCTCTGTAAGAATAGAGATCCTGCCGGAATGAGACATTGGCTCTGATGCAAGCCTGCTTAATAGTTCATAGTCATCCATAGTTCACCCCGTTGATTATTATTGTGGTGAAAAGTCCTTTGTTACTGTAAGTACCGCAGAAGACATCATTTCAATGCAATAGACCCATCCGACTCCCTCTTCCAACCGCTGCGTTGTTCATCATTAAAGAACGGAGTCATAGTGTGATCATTATTTTCTAGAATACGCAAGTTTCATCCTTTTTTAATCAAATTTATTTCGTCATTGAGAATTTTAAGTAAAATCTCGTTCTTATTGTCTTTTTTTCTCCGGGTTGACTTGAAATACTTATGATCCCTCTTTTAAAGCCATTCACGATCAGGTTAATGTCGTTATCATAGAGAATCATACCATTCTGAGAGAGCTGCTTGCCGAATCTCTCACGGATTTCATGGGTATTGTTGTAACAGCGCAATGCAGGGACGCTGAGAGCGCTCTGCAGCTTCTGCCAGACCAGCGAGTCGATATCGCCATCGTCGACAACTATCTTCCCTATCCCGGAATGAGCGGTATCGAATTCACCAAGAGAGCCCGCGCCCGATGCCCTTCTCTGAAGGTGATCATTCTCACCATGGACGCCAATGAGAAAATGGTCAGGAAGGCTTTCGAGGCCGGTGCATCAGGTTACGTCCTCAAGACTGCACCGGTCGAGGAGCTGAGATTTGCCATCAGTACAGTCCTGCGAGGACAGTCATTTGTCTGCACCGAGCTGACGAGATGTATGCTCTTTGACATGGGCTCATTTCAGAAAAGGAATATTGAGAATCTGGACACCGATGGTGAGGCGGTATTCATGCTGGAAAAGGCGAGGGATGGCCTGACCAACAAGGCGATTGCCAATCTGCTGGGTCTCTCCCTGACAGTGGTGAAAACCCGGTTCTCACGTCTCATGAAGCGGCTCAACGCGAAGGATCGCACCGAGGCAGTCGTAATCGCTATGCAAAAGGGTATCATCAGCTTCACTGATTAGAGATGCGCTATTTGAATGTTCAGCAGGGAACCTCCAGTCCACCAATGCTCATCTCCCTTTCATAAAGGACTAATTTCATAAATCTGCAATTGTATCATGAACTGGACCGACAGGAAACGAAAAGGAGGTGCTTTATGAATCTACGTGCATTTTTACTGGTATCAATGATTATGGTGTTCTCGATTGCTGCTCTTTCCTTTCCTGCTGCAGCGCAGGATAAGGTCGGCAAGAATCAGATTGTGATAGCCTATACAAATATCAGCTCACAGATGATGATGCTGTCCACAGGACTGGAGATGTACAAAACGGACAAGGGAGCCTATCCACAGAGCCTCAGCGCCTTATATCCGACTTATCTCAAAACGCCAAACACCGTCATGAAAGACTCATATTTCGACTACACCACTTCAAAGAACGGCGGAGCCTTTACTCTCTCCTTCAATCAGGGAAGTCCTCCGGGAATAAAGATGCCTTCAGGCTATCCCCGTATTGACAGCACAAAGGGCGTTGTTGAGTATCTGCCAGGGATAACCTCATTCAGCGTTTTTATTGACAAGATCTGTCCATAGATTTCAGGAGCGGCTTTCTGCATGATTCAATACTCGATGGAGTGACTGAGGTAACTACTGTGGAAGATACCATTTCAAGACAGGCAGCATCAGCATCTCTTGTGGTATTTACCGTGCATAAAGTTGCCACGAAAAGAAGCGCTCCATTTGTTCTTATTCTTATAGCGGTACTTTTCTTTTCATTATCCGGTATTGCTGCGGCTGAAGCTGGGGGGAAGGCCGGCTTCATAGTGGAGCCTCTCTACCCTTCCCATAACGATATCAGGGCACACAGACTCAATATAGTCTTTATCGGCTCGGAGTATGAGAATTTCTCAACCTTCAAAAAGATCGCATGTGATATCATAGCATTGAATCAGGAAAACAGGCTGGGTCTCTTGCAGCTCAGACCCTTCAGCGAGCCTTCCGTCAAGCGCTGCTTCAATTTCTGGATCTGCCGCACCATCGGAAAATCCGGAAAGCCTTACAGGGAATACCGCAATAACGGCGAGTGGGAGATCACGAGCCTTCTTTTCAATGATGCCGTGCAGGATCTCAACAGACATTATGGCACCTCTCTGGTCAGGGGAGGGAGAAAGGTCATGGGAGTCCTTCTCGTCAACGCCAATCCTCAAAACATCCCTGGCTACGGATACGGCGGCGGCTCATTTGGAAGGGATCTCACCTTCACCGTATGGGATGCGAAGAACCCCTGGTTCTCCCACGACGATATGGTGGTGACCCATGTCCACGAGCTGGTCCACTCCATACCTGAGCTCTATGATGAGACGTCAGGCAGCGGCACGGTTTATGATAACCCGGGGTGGAAGAGCTTCGATTACCGGGATCAGTTCTTTGTGCCGGGCAGCAACTCCGATCGCGGGGGTATATCGAAAGAGAAGTTTCTGCGACTCGGTGAAAGGGAAAAAGAGGAATATGTGAAGAAGAATGTGCCGTGGAAAGCATATATCGGGAAAGGGGATGGCACCCTCAAAGTGGGAATTTATGAGGGAGGGCTCGGAAAAAGCAGGTATATCTACCGGTCGACAAAAAACTCTCTGATGAATTACCCATATGGCTTGAAGCCAGGCAGCACGCTGGGGTTCGGGGTCTGGGTCGAGAATGTGATCCGGACGCGCATCCTCCGCGAATTCGGATCATGAAGATGAGCCCTTATCTGTCGCCCTGCTTCTCTGCAAGTTGTAAAGATGCATCCCCTGCGCGAGAGCTCGCCTCTCCGAGCACGGCTGCCGTGAATATTGGGACTCTGTCAGACGGGAATCGGACTCACTGCTCAAATGAAATGAGGTGTACAGTATGATCTATTTCATTACCGGTCTTATCATGATTGCTCTGGTCATAACATTTTTCTTTACCGGTTTTGGAGGGAGCCTGCGCAGCAGTAGAACACCGGCGAGGCCTCCTTCTCAGACTTCAGTGACATCTGTCTCTGCGGCCTCGCTTGTTGCCGCGACACTGACAAAGGCTGAGATTTCTGCCCGGCTTAACCGTCTTGCCTCAGCTCCGGACCCTAAAAACCTTAAAATGGGAGCAATGTGTTACAAAGTGGCCTCCCCTCCCAGGAGAGCAGAGTACATCTGCCCCCGCTGCGGGACCCGCACTCTCTATGCCGAAGATTCAGCGAAAAGAACGATGGACGCTTCATTCATGCAGAAGGGCATCATAGAGTGCAGAAGACGCGCCAAAGCCATTGCCGGACTTGGACTTGCGCTCAACCTGGATGAATCTGAGTTCTGCAGCAAATGTGCTCCATCAGTGAAAAATCCTGAACTCATACTCGTAATCCACTATGGCGGCAGGGAAGGCGACTTCAGGGTGCGCCGCATCAGCACCGATGATATGAAGCTTCTCGAAGAGTTCCTGGAGGGAAAAGACAGGCATGCAGGAGATACTGACAGGGAAACATCGATGAAAAGTCATCTCGCGCGCCTCAAAGAACTGCTTGGGACTAAGTAGCTCACAGAGATTATCTGTTAAATTTTCTTTCTATCACTTTCAGGAAAGCTTCTGTAAGAGCAGGATCAAACTGTGAACCGGCGTTCTTTTCAAGCTCCTCTGCAGCCTTTTTGACCGACATGCCCTTACGGTATGGCCTGTCTGAGATCATTGCATCGAATGCATCAGTGATACAGACTATTCTTGCAGCCAGAGGAATGGCTTCTCCGGCAAGACCGTCAGGATACCCTCTTCCATCCCACGCCTCGTGATGATGACGCACCACAGGGAGCACATGCTCCATTGACGGGATTGGCTTCAGAATCTGCTCTCCAATGATGGGGTGCTGCTTCAACACTTCGTACTCTTCATCGGTAAGCCTCCCGGGCTTGTTAAGAATGCTGTCAGGTATCCTTACCTTGCCTATGTCGTGTAGAAAGCTGCAGTTCCTGAGATCTGCTGCAGTGAGATACCTGGCCAGCCCGTCCTTGACAGACTCAGGAGCCTCCCTGAGGTTGAGCTCCACTTCTCCAATATCGTGGAACATAGCCCCCTCTTTCAGCTCCTTCAGCTCTTTCTCATCAGAGATGCCCATCTGTCTGGCCAGCTCCTCTGAAAGATCTATTACGCGCGATGAGTGCTCAAAAGTGAACGAGCTGGAAGCCTTCATAAGCATATAGATGAGTTTTGCAGCCATCTCATCACCAGCCCAGCAGTCTTTCATCGATTTTTTCAGAATAGATCCAATACTGGTCGCAGCCTGTTTCAATGCTTCGCCAATCTGTCTGGTGAATATCTCGTTGTTTTCTCTAAACTGAGAAATCTCTTCCCTGCGGATATTTCCAGAATCTGCTTCACTGTCAACTGACTGAATCATCTTCATGAAGGCTTCACTTGCAGGTCTTTCAGCCTTCACAGTTGAAGGCTTCAATGAAATCTCGTGTTCCGGCACAACGGTTTTCAATGCTTTCAGGTCAGCAGGAAGAGCGCTGAGAAGTGAAGGTACTGCTTTTTCAGGAGAAATAAGCTCTTTAAGAAGGTCTGTTATCTGCTCTCTTCTGCTCGAAACCTGACCTCTGGAGATACTATCTGATTTCTCATCTCCCGGCATAGTAAATCTCAGAACTTTAGAGTCAGGCTCCGCCTTCTTTTCAGGAGAGCAGAATTTCAAGAGAGAGCTCATTTTTTCTCTTGTGTCGAGGTTCACAAAGCTGTCAAAAAGATTTTCGAGTGTATCCTGAACTGCGATAACATAAGCTTTTGGTGAACCAGAAGGGTTATTCCGGCGAAGTGAGAGATCTGCGTGCACGTCAGGGTTGGAAAGCTTTCGGACTGAGGATGGATTCACGCCTCTCTCTGAATAATCTGTATTTGTGAGAGTTCGATAGAAGGCAGAGTGCTTTACTGCTGACCGGTCTGCTGCATTTATTTGAAAAAGCTCCTTTTCCATCAGTTCATCCCTCCCTTTCTATCCCTGCCTGTATATCACAACTTTGTGACATTTCATAGAGGGAGAAAATGTTAAAATCTTGTTGCAATTGTTAAGTTTTTATACCAATTCGTTCATATTTCTGTAACATAATGTACAAATATTTGAGGCAAAAACAGCAGGAGAAGCATATACAATGGACTTTAAGGCTATAATCAGATTGTTAACATTTGTTACTGTTTACAGCAAAAACCGGAGTTTTTTAATATATACTAGTGCCCAAGTCAACAACATTTTCACGGCGAATTTTTCGCTCTACATCAAACAGTTTCTATTTCCGGAAGTCTGCATAGCACACAGTTTATTCTAATCCTGAGACAATGGTCTGTCCTGATCCCGTTGCGTTATGTTGCGCACGGCGGGTTCTAAACGGGGGCGGGCTCTCGCGAGAGGCCCGTCTAGCAGTTAGACATTGATGGTTCACTTTTTACAAAATTAACGGGAGGCAAAAAGCAGACTGCTTCCAGTTACCGCTGCCTTATACCCTGTTTCCTTCGCGAACCGGGCAAACTGCCCGTTTGTCACTTCATATTTGTAGCTTTGAAAGGCATCAAGATACACCCTGTGCTGCGGGCGCTCGTCAAATCTGCCCTGCCCTGCCCTGCTCTGCCGGGCCGTGCGACGGCGGCACCATCTCCTTCAGCACACATTTCCGCTCGACCCGGTTATCGTTAATAAGATAGGCGGCGCCCATCCCGCCGGATTTGAGAGGCTCCAGCACTTCATATCTTCCCCGGTCAAGCTTCATTCCCGCCTGCAGACGGTGTGGCAGCAATGGATCAAGAAGTCGCCTCTGGAAAAAGGTCTCTGCAGGCACTTATTCAGCACTTCCATAATCAGGATCCATCTGCGGTGATCTCTGACCAATCAATTCCAGTGCCTGTAGAGCAAATACATTCCAGCAGAATACGCGATGATAACATTTATCCCTGTTTTCCCGGGTTGTAGCGAGATATTCCTGGCTCGTGGGGAAATCTTTCCAGAGGTTGATTTCGGCCCAGAGGCGATTTGCAATTCTCGCATCCGCTTTTTTCCAGCCGTGCATCTTACCGGCAGCATAAGCCAATATCTCGGGACGCAGCCAACTGCCTCCGTTGTAGTACATACCATCGCATGCATGGTTGGCGTACGTGCTGCCAAATTCTTCGTTCATTACAGGATAGTATTTGTCAGTAAAATAACTCCAGCCGTTCGGAGCGTCTTTTTTCAGCCATATTGAGACTGGTGCGACAACTCCTCTTTTACCTTCCTCCGAAAATGGCGCATCTTCGCACGGCCAGAACATGGGTATTTTTTCAAGTGTGTTTATTACCATTTCATCGGTAAGTATTTTTCGTCCGAAGAGCCACAAAGACATATACTCCGGATGAAAGGTGTCCAGACATATCACATCATCGATTGAATGTCTGGGACAGAACAGCTTTCTGCCGGGATTATAATAGCGCCGGTAAGCCTCTTCAGCTTTTTCGATGTATTCTTCCGATATGGTTTTGCTTATTTCCGGAATATTCAACTCTTTCATAACCCTCAATGTTACCGCCCAAATGCCCTGATTGATGGCAAGATCTTCTGTCCATTCGGGGTAATCAACGATGTCGTTCATTCCCATCACAAATTTTGCACGGCAGACACCATCTCTATTGGGATCGAAAGTATCCATGCAATATCTCGCGGCTTTAACGATACGTTCCATCGGCAGTGTGGTATTATAACGCCGTCTGTTGAGCAATGCCCACATAAGCCATTCAGGTGTGGCTTCATTCGATTTCTTTTCGACAGCGCCCATTTGAGGTGTAATAATGGTGCTGATTGCACCATCAGGTCCCTGCGTATCGCCCCACCTCAGAAAAACTTTCTCATTCAGTTCGCGGTTATAACATGCCCACAATGAATATGCGCTGTCGCGGTTATACATATCGGGAGCGTAATAGATGCTGGGCACCGAGTGAGGGTGAAAATCAAAAGGTTCAGTAATCCAGGATAAAGACATCAATGTTGCATAAAAAACTTTTTCAGTCTGGCTTCCTTTAAAGCCAAGTCCCTCAGCCAGGTAGATCTGTGATGCCAGACGCAGATCGTGCATCGTAGTGTTGAGTTTGTCATCGACGAAAATGAAGACTGTCTTTTCGAGTTCCCGGCCAATTGTCAGCCGGTCAAATGGCTTTGAGGCTGTCTTATTACATCGGATTTCAAGCTCTTTAAACTCGAAATCATATCTTCCGGTTTTGCTGTTCCTGCCACGAGTTATGAACAACTCAACCGGACAGCCCAGAGCATTTACCAAACAACAGTCTTTTTCGAAAACAGCCCATTCTTCTGATTCCGGAATTGCATCAAAGTTCAGAGCCAGTTCCTTCAGGACATCTCTGTTCCTGTCCATCGTACACAGCCGCGTGGCCAGTTTGTCGGAAGAACGGTATTTAAAACGAACTGTGTAGAATCCCTCTTCATCGATGACAAACGGTATGGATATTCCACCCTGACCCTGCTTTTCAGCAACGCCGCTTATGTGAAATTCTCCTTTTTTTACATTCGCCTGGCTTTGGTCATAGACTTTATAATTCTCTCTGATTTCGATCGGTCGTCCCTTTGTCGATGTTTCATCCCTGTAAAGAATTTCGCCAAAGGTCTGACTGATATAGTGATTGCCTACAGCCCGTTCTTCTGGCCGGCATATTTCAAAAAGTCTGGCATCTGGCAACTCCTTGAGGTCTGTCAAGCCGCCTTCCGAGTTTACCTCCGGCCGTCTCCGGAATATACGGGTATAATGATTTCTAAAACCTGCATCAGCCAACAGGCCAATTGTCAGGCCGTCAGAAGTTCTATAGCCGATAGCGGGAAAGAGGTCTCGTAAATAACCACCTTTACATTCTGTTTGATCAAAACTCCAGTATCCTGCCGGTGAAACTGCCGGCTCGATACGGTTGGTTACCTTCATGAATATGACCGGCATATCGGCCTGGAAAAAGCTTATTTGTTTGCGAATAACACGTTTGTTTATCACATCATAAGTAACGGCTATGTAAAGATTTACAGTGTGTTTCAACTCAACATTGCCTTTCAGTTCAACGTGTGAAGAATCACCGTTCCATTCAGTTGCTTTCCAGTTCTCCACAGCATCCTTTACACTTGCTTCCGTATTTTGAAACCAGGCGGAAAACTCACCGCATTCAGATTGATTGTCAATAGCTGTCTCACCGGCAAGAATGGTTACATAAAAGCCTGAAGTCCTGTTGCCGTCAACTCGAAGCGAAACAGTTCCTGTATTCGATGATTCAGCGGCATGTACCACATTTAATACGTACAAAAACAATATGATCAGCAATAAAATCATTGTTTTTTTCACTGGCAGTATTCCTCTAATCAAATGTTAGTCCCGAGTATATCTGTCTAAGCCGTCTCCAGTTCTCTGAAAAATATTTCACTCACATTTTTCATATGCTCTGTTGTTCGTTATCAACATTTTTCATTGTGGCATACCTGCCACAAAAATCATGCAATGTTCAGCAAATGCCATGATTTTTAAGGACACGACCGACTATTCTTCGTAAAGCTTCCAATATAATGTCTCCCCCGGAGTTACACTTACCTTGCGCGGTCCCCACCCGTAGGCTGTATTGACATCCATTGCCTCGAGAGTGAGGCTGTCCCAGGCAATGATATCTGGGAACTCTCCTTTCTCCTGAGGCTTTAGAGTACCTTTCATATTCCTGTTTACAAAAATGTTTACCACATATCTGGCGGTTCTGTTATAAACCACGATAGTTACAGACTCTCTCTTCTCTGCCTTCGCTTTCTCACTTTGTAATGAAAGGGCAGTGCTTCGAAGCTCATCTCCTTTTACAGACTTATCCCGCTTTGTCCATTCATCTGCAATTTTACTGAGCGATACAATGTCTTTTTTGTCAAGAGCCAACTCCTGCGCCTCCTCGAGAATGCTTTCCTGTGAGGGTAGCACTTCAAGGCCGAACTTTTCGATGAAGGTATTGTTCCTGGAGTGAAAAAGCCCTGAACTTCTTATGATTTCAAAATAAGAACTGCTGTCGTAGCTGCGCCTTGCGCTTACAAGCCTGGTGCTTAGAGGTTCCAGCTCCTTCCGGAGAGAATCAGTTATCTTCTCAATCTCTGTCTGGAAGCTTCCTGCGATCTGAGGAGAAATCTCTCTGGGGATCATATCTCTGAGAATAGAACTGTTCATTTTTATAGAGAAGACATCGCGCTTTACCAGACTTTCTCTTGTAAGAGGGTGCAGCTTGTCCTCGTAAGTCTTTCCAGGTTTGTTCTCCGAAGCGATCATGATGTGAGATGCCTTGTCATTTTCATCAGCTGTTATAGGAAGTTCTGCTGTGCCCAGTGTTAATAATACGATCAAGAAGAAGAGCGTTATCACGTTTCTCAAGAGAACACCTCCGGAAACACTTTGTTATTATAATGCACTGCAGCAGTCTAAACTGTGAAAGCTATACAATACTTTCTTCTTTTTTCATTTCTATACTTAATGTG
>Ga0302251_1000148_pt1 | contig 81298 bp, 72 predicted proteins | sample AAG_RA_Gln_MG_FD_193534 | JGI IMG/M metagenome (GOLD analysis project Ga0302251, IMG submission 193534) | Enriched activated sludge microbial communities from anaerobic digester in WTTP, New Holstein, Wisconsin, United States - AAG_RA_Gln | ecosystem: Engineered > Bioreactor > Anaerobic >... | reverse complement strand
AGTTCTCTGAAGGGTTGATTCAATACCTGTGTGTGATGTATGAGGCGTCACCTGTCAGGTGAGAGCCGCGAAAACGGGAAGCCACGCTTCTTATAAGACGTGTACGATAGGGCGGTGGATTTTGGTTGCAACCCCTACTTTCATCCTTCATTCCCTTGTGGTATAATGAAGGATGATTTTTCTGATATACGTACTATTCACGATGAGGCACAATAAAATGCAGAATAAAATACAATGTAAAACATACCAGGACAAGAGCTCTGATAATCTGACAGAATCTGAAGCCGAGTCCAGCTATGATGTTGAGGCAATCGAAGAGATGGATGGATCGCCGGAAGTGATGTATATCAGAGATGAAGAAAGACTGGAAAGTCTTCTATCAAATCTCAAAACTCCAGGCAGGGTGGCTATCGATACAGAGGCCGACAGCCTTCACCATTATTATGAGAAAGTCTGTCTGATTCAGCTTAACGTAGAAGGCTCTCTGTATATTATAGATCCTCTTGTTGGACTCAATCTTGCTCCGTTTTTTGCTGCACTCAGTAAAAAACAGCTGATAATGCACGGTGCCGATTACGATCTTCGGCTTCTCAGAAAGAACTTCGACTTTGTTCCATCTGAGATCTTCGATACAATGATAGCTGCCCAGCTGCTCGGCTATGAAAGACTGGGACTGGCTGATCTCGTCGAACACCACAAAGGCGTCAGGCTTTCCAAGAGCGCACAGAAATTGAACTGGTCGAAGCGGCCGCTTTCAACAAAGATGATCTCCTATGCCGGCAATGATGTAAGATATCTTCTCAGTATTGCCGATGAGCTTCACGATGCTCTCGACAGCCTCGGCAGGGTGGAATGGCTGGAAGAGAGCTGCTCTCATCTTATCACTTCAACTGAGGAGCAGCACGAAAGCGAGCCGGAAAAAGAGTGGAGGATAAAAGGCACCTACGGTCTTGAAAGAAAGATCATGGCGTATGTCAAGGCTATCTGGTACTGGAGAGAAGAGGAAGCTAGAAGCGCCGATATACCCTGCTTCAAAATCATCACAAACGAGACAATCATTGATATGGCACGCTGGCTGAAAGATCACGAAAATGACTCAGTCCGCAGCTATCCTGATATTCCCCGAAGCGTGAGAGGCTCACGATTCACTCGCCTCATTGAAGTGGTCAAGTCATGCAGGCAGCTCCCGCCGCATCTATGGCCGAAGCCACTGAAGCACAATGGAGGTCCGCGGTATTCACTTGACAATGTACTTGTGGCGAACTTGAAAAAGCGCCGTGATGAAGCAGCACTTGAACTTGGTATCTCTCAGCCAGTACTTGCTCCTACCCGTGCCATTACCAGACTCGCGCTTCATAGACCACGCAGCGACGAAGATATGAGAATACACGCCGGTCTTCTCCGATGGCAGGTAAAGGTATTGGGTGATGCATTCCTGGAAGAAATATCCCTGAGCGATTCAAAGCCGAGGAAAGCCATCACTTCATGAGGAGCCTTCCCTGCAGATGAAACCACTATATGCAGTCATCCCTGTCATCATCGGCACTGTTTACCTTCTCGCAGCAGCATTGATCGTCATTCTTTCCGGCGGAGCAACACTCGGTTCAGGGAATCTCTCCATATCGATTAACAGCCTCCGGTCACCCATTTCAGTGTTCTGGGCCCTCTTCATGATATCGGCTTATCTACTTTTGACAAAAAAAAGTGAGAGCGCAACAGATCCTGCAGATTGCCAACAGAAGACAGATCGAAAAGCTGTTCATCGTATGGAGCTCTTTATCCTGATTCTTATATTTGCAGCAGCCCTGGCTGTTCGGGTATATAAAATTACACTGCCGCCTCTTGATTTTCATCCCACACGCCAGTATAACAACGCAATAATTGCTCGCCAGCTGTACTGCAATACTCTGAAGAGCCCTGATGACAGGTGGAAGCACGGTTTTTACAATGTAGGCGAGCTTTTTCTTGAGCCTCCTGTCAGCGAGATGACAGCTGTCATTGGCTATAACGTGCTGGGTTATGAGAGCCTTATATTACCGCGCCTTATATCCTCACTCTTCTGGCTTGCAGGTGGAGCAGCACTCTATTCTGCCATGAGGCGCCTTTCCGGAAGGTACGGCGCATTCTTCTGCACACTGCTTTTTCTTTTTCTCCCATATGCAATTGCTTCCAGCCGATGCTTCATGCCTGACCCGCTCATGGTCTCGGCTCTCTGCTTCTATATTCTGGCTATTGTCAGATATGCCGACCGGCCTTCAATTGGAAACCTTGTCCTTTCCATTGCCACTGCAGCGTTCACTGTCTTCCTGAAGGGGATGAGCGTCTTCATAATACTCGGCGGCGCATTTGCGCTGTTACTGTATCGGGCTCTAACAGAGCAGAGATGGAAGGAAAACGCCGTCACTGCATTGATATTTCTTGCTGCGACGGCGCTCCCTGTATCTCTTTATGCCCACTTCTTTTTAGGGAGCGAGTTCAAAGGCCGTCTCTTCGGCCGATTTCTGCCAAATTTGACGTTCACCCTGTTTCCTTATACCGGATGGATTAATATGGTGGATTCTGTCCTGGGCATTGTTTTTATGGTAATGGCTCTCTCTGCTCTCTGGCTCTTCAATGGCGCGCAGAGAGCACTTCTGTCCGGCATGTTGCTGGGTTATCTTCTCTTTTCACTTATCTTTAATTATCACTGTGCGACACATGATTACTATCACATGCCACTTATACCTCTAGCTGCAATGCTGGGTGGTGCTTTCATTGCACGCGTCACAGCAGCTGTTGAGTTGGAAAACGGAAAGATAACCAGAGTGATGGTAATCTTTCTTACCGGAATCCTTATGCTGGCTTTTATTGCGGAAGGCACCTCGAAGATTACCAGGCGTGATTGCGACAGGCAGATTTCTCCAGCCAGAGAGATGGGAAATGCAGTCGGCCACAGTAGAAATACTATTCTGCTGGCGCCATACTATGGCGATCTGATCAAATACTACGGCTGGGTAGAAGGCACGCCCTGGCCTGATTCAAGGGATCTGCATTACTGGGAGTTGGAAGGCAGAAAATTGAGAGATTCCAGGGAGCTTCTCGAAAGGTGGATCGAGGACAGGAACTTCCGCTACTTTATTGTAGCTGATATGAAAGAGTTCAGGAAGCAGATTGAGCTGGCAGTATTCCTGGAATCAACATATCCGGTAATCTGGAAAAGTGATGAAGGCGTAATCTACGATCTGTCAGAAAAAAAACCTGGAAGCTCCTGAAGCTCATTCATCATCTTCTCCAACAATATGAATCTCTTCCCGGGCAATGTTTTCAATCTGCTCCTCGCCACTTTGTCCCATGGCGGCAACACTGGCTCCGGTCAACGAGTAGAGCTCGCTATAGCGTGTCTGTGAAATGAGCATCTGCTGTCCTCCGCTCATTACACGGTTCCAGCCGTTCACAAGCGCTCTCGGATTTTTAGATACTGTATACGAGATAAGCTCATCCATACCCCCCAGAACATCTTCAATACCTTCAGTGAGGACCTTTCCTATCTCAAGTACTGATGTCTTGAGATCGTTCTCCACATTCAGCTTGTCCACCTGATTTGTAAGGATGTTGGCGATCTGGGGACGGGCCTGGCTGAATACCTCTTTAACCTTTTCTATTCCAGAGATGAAAGTGTCTGCATCTATCTGGTTCTTGCGCATCTTTTCCAGACTCTCATATACCCCCATGAATGCAGATGGGATCGAATAGTCTCCGGAGAGAAGGTCCTTGCCGGCCTTTGATTCGCTGGATATGGCAGGACCTTCGGAGCCAGTCCGCATGGCTGGGTTGATAAGAGGAAATTCGAGGCCGCATTTTATACAGTATTTCAGATTAGGATCGCTTTTGGTATTGCATTGGGGACATATCTTCTTGGAAGCTTCCTTCTGCAGATTGTTAAAATCCTCATTTGCTTCAAAAAGTCGCTCAGTGCAACTGTGCGCCATCGTGATACCATCTTCCATATGAGAGATGTTCCCATCCCGGAAGTACTTTTCCATCTCTTCAATAGCTTCATAATGGTCTTTGAATGCTTTGAAGGCCTTTTCTCCAATCGTTTTTGCCTGCGGCTCATTGTGGGGAGAGTTGTAGAGTTCGTTGAAAGCCATCGATGCAGCCTGTAAGCGCTGTCTCAGAGAATCTATCTGCCTTCTGAGCTCTTCTTCTGTGCCCTGTCCTTCCTGCAATTTCCGAAAAGCCCTGATAAGATCACTCAGGAAGGGTGAGCGGGATGGAGGAGGGCTCAAATCCACCTCTTCCATCTCCTGGGGAGATGATTCAGATAGCCAGGTACTCTTCAGATTGCTCAGGAAAGAGCCATTTTCTTCTTCTGCATTCTTTGCTGTCATGATGACCTCCGTACAACGTAAAATTCCCCCCGCCACCGGGAAGGCGGGGGGAAATAGTTCACCTCTTATGAGAACCTAAAATCGAACCGATCATTATACTCAATATTACTGTCTATATCCCATTCCCAGGAACATCTCAATCTGGTTCTGCATTCCCTGCTGGCCGTACTGTTCATTGCCCTGCTCCATCCCGCGAGGACCGTGTGGACCGTGCGGACCGTGGTGATGATGTGGCGGTGGAGGGCCATTCTGATTATCGATTCCGTTAGGAGGTTGCTGCTGTCCGTATGGCTGGATATTTCCAGCGCCACCTGCCGACGCTGATGCCGATGCTCCGCCCGGACCTGCCGCTGCTGCCGCCGCTGCGCCGCCGCCACTTGCTGAGGCCGATGCCGATGCTCCGCCCGGACCTGCCGCTGCTGCTGCTGCTGCTCCGCCCGGACCCTGCACCTGCTGCTGCTGCTGGAAAGGATCCCTTTGCATCTGATTCTGCTGCTGATTCTGCTGCTGATTCTGCATCTGATTCTGACCCTGGTTCTGTCCACCCATCATCTTCATAATCATCATCATCATTGCCATCATCGTCTGCATCATCTGCTGCTGCGGGTTCTGTCCGCCCATGCCGCCTATGCCATTCTGGCCCATACCCATCAGGCTGCCCATACCGCCCATACCCTGATTACCATACATTGACTGAGGACTTAAAGCATTCATTGAGCTCCAGAAATCAAGACTCATATTTTTATACCTCTCCTTTCATATTTTCCCCGAATCCATTAATTTTCCTTCTCGACCTAGGTATATTATCCCACAAATGAGTAAAAAGGTAGGTTAGCAAAATGTTAAATATGTTAAAAGAGTATGAACATATATTAAAAAAATGTTAAACTTTTTTCACAATGATTCTGGACAATTTTTCGAATTCTTCTCCAAGGCGTTTCAGGCCTGCTGCCACTCGGGATCTGTCATTATCTCCGGCGTACATTTCCATTGACGCTGCGATATCTTTGAAAAAACTGGCAGAGATATTCGATCCGGCGCCTTTCAATGCATGACTGATATTTCTGGCAGAAGAGAGATCGTTTTCTTCAAGAGCCTTCTCAATCTTCCCCATCTGCACCGGAACATCACTGAGAAAGATTGATGTAATCTCGACAAGAAGATCTTCATCATCACCAAGTCTGGCAAGAAGCTCGTTCCTGTTGAAGTGCTCCGCTTCTGTCAGTAGAATATCCTTTTCTGGTTTACAGAGAAAACCGAATCTTTCCAGTATGTCTGTCACAGATTTTATAGTAACGGGCTTGGATACATACCCGTCCATGCCGGCATCGAGGCAGCGCTCTCTATCGCCTGACATTGCACAGGCTGTCATTGCAATAATGGGGATGTGTTTTCCGGTTCCCTCCTCCGTCTTTCTTATCGCTTCAGTAGCAGTGAATCCATCCATCTCAGGCATCTGTACATCCATGAGGATGAGATCATAAGGTGCCATATCAACTGCTCTTACAGCTTCAAAGCCATTGGCTACGGCATCTGTTCTGTATCCCAGCTTTTCAAGCATGGCCAGGATGACTTTCTGATTGGTAATGTTATCTTCAACGAGCAGGATTCTGGCCTTTCGCATCTTTTCATCATACTGAGATGTAATGTAACTCTCTGCCTGTTCAGCCGCACTGGATGGTGAAACAGAGTTCAGCTCCTCTATGGCTTCCATGAGTGCCGTAATGCACAGAGGAGGCGAAAGGACCTTCAGTGACAGATCGTGCTCGATATTACTGTGACGGTCGTTTATAGATGGTGGATGAACGAGTATGAAACCGGTTCCCCTGAGAGAGGGTTCTGTCTTGACTCTCTCTAAGAGTGCAGGCGGCCAGGCTGTGCCGTCAACAGTGACAGAGATAACCAGTGAAAATGGAATTGATTCATCTGCTGCCTGGAGAAGGTACTGGTATGCTTCTTCTTCGCCGGATGCTTCCAGGTATGATAGATGGAGCGTCTTGAGGAGTTCGCAGATTGAATGTCTGTGAATACTGCGGCTTTCCACAACCAGTATTTTAAGAAATTCACCCTGTTCAATAAAGTAGGTATCTTTTTTCTCCTCCTGCCGCTCAAAGGTGGAAGTAAACCAGAATGTGGAGCCTTTCTGCTCTTTACTCTCGACCCCTATCCGGCCGCCCATCATCTCTGCCAGTCGCTTTGAGATGACTAGGCCCAGTCCTGTTCCTCCAAACCTTCTGGTTGTTGATGAATCTACCTGCGAAAATGATTTAAACAAGCGGTCCATCTTGTTCTGTGGAATTCCTATGCCTGTATCCATGACAGAGAAGAGGATACTGACAAATATGGAATCTTCTCTTTCAAGCGTGGCATGTATAATGACTCTGCCTGAAAATGTGAATTTGATTGCATTGTGGACAAGGTTGACAAGAATCTGGCGCAGACGGCCGGGATCACCTTTCAGAGCATACGGTGTGTTACTGTCAATAATGGTGATATAATCCAGCCCCTTCTCATAAGCCTTTATCGAGCATATTTCACTTATATCCTCAATAACTGAAAAGAGGTTAAAATCGTTGAGCTCAAGAGACATCCTGCCTGAATCAATCTTTGAAAAGTCCAGTACGTCATTGATTATTGAAAGAAGCGAAGTTGCCGATGCACGGACCACTTCAGAATAGTCGCGCTGATCTTCAGAAAGCTGAGAGTCGAGCAGAAGCCCCGTCATTCCAATTATTGCATTCATGGGAGTCCTGATTTCATGACTCATGTTGGCGAGAAATTCACTTTTTGCCAAACTGGCAGCTTCCGCTGCCTCCTTGGCTTTCCGGATTGCCTCTTCCATCTCCTTCCTGTCTGTGATGTCGAAGAGAATCCCCACCACACCGGCAGGATCGCCATTGCCGTCTCTGTAGAGCGCCTTATGGATAATCATATGGCGCAGAGCTCCATCAGAATTCTTGAGAGCAGACTCATATACCTGGCTCACTGATTCAGTGTAAACTATCTGATCCTTTCTATTCTGCTGCTCTGCAATATGAGGAGGAAGAATATCACCGGCAGTCCTGTTGATGATCTCCAGTCTTGATTTTCCGGTGAACTCCTCGTATTTTGTATTGCAGCCTTTATAGGCGCCTTTAAGGTCTTTGTAGAAGACAGGCAGCGGAATGGCGTCCAGAACAGTTTCTATGAAGCGGAGCTGTGCCTCAATTGTAAGCTCGGCTTTCTTCCGCTGAGATATATCATAGGCGGTCCCGATAATCTCTTTCTTTCCATCCACATCTATCAGACCTCCGGAGAAATCCACCCATCGCTCATCTCCATCTTTTGTGAGCATCTTTAACTCATATCTGCCAGGCACGAATCGATTGGAACCATCTTCCAGGACCAGGTTCAGGGACTTATTGTGAACAATGTTCCCAACTTCAATCTGCAGAACCTCCTCCCGGGTATAGCCGGTGAGCTCTCTGAAGAATGGATTGACATATCTGAATTTATTCCCTCTTATTATGAATATGGCAGCAGGCAGTGTTTCTGCGAGTTTTCTGAACTTTTCCTCGCTCTCTTTCAAAGCCCGCTCCGCTTTCTTCCGCTCCGCTATACCAAGTGCCATCGATACAAGATCAGCCATGGATATGATGAAATGCTGCTCTTCATAGCTCCATTGACGTATTGAATCTCCAGTATGCTCAAAGGAGAGCAGGCCCAGAAGGTTTTTTTCCAGACGAATCGGATAATCAATAAGCGATCTGATTCCGCGGGGAGAGAGGTAAGTGTCTGCCAACTGACGCGTTCTGGGATCATTGTATGCATCGTTGGCAATGATCGGGTGATCCTTCTCGAGTGATTTAAAATAATCAGGAAACTGATTGACAGAGATTGCATCCTCTGTACCGTGAGTGCCGGATTCCCTGGAGTAAAGATCGAGGCAGGTTATCTTTGTATGTGCTTCATCAAACAGCCATATGCTAACCCTGTCCACATCAATTGTCAGTGCCGATGCTTCGGTAATCTCCCTGATATCGGCCATCAGGTCGCCGACAAGCATCATTGTTCTGGTTATTATCTTTGCGAGGATATTATACTGTCTCTGCAGTTGAGTCTCTCTGGACTGGAGCAGGTTGAGAACCCTGGTACGCTCGGTAAAGTCCATGGCAATGCCGGTAAAGTAATCGGTCACCCTGTTACCAACGAGAATCGGGCTCAATGACACGTGAAGAATGATTGCAGTATTGTCAGGAAGTTCATATTCACCATCAAAGGAAGCAGTTTCTCCGTTTTTTATACTTCTCAGCGCACATTCGACAGAAGGACGGCTTTTTACACTCCATAGTTCGAGAAGGGACTTTCCCACAATTTCTTCCTTGCTGCAACCCAGAGTGACAATACCGGTTCTGTTTATATGCAGAAACTTCCCCTCATTGTCAAAAAGAGCTATGAAATTAGGGGAGTTTTCGAAGACGGTGCGATATGCGCTCATGATCACGGTATCAGGCCAGGTGCTGTAGATCCTCAAGGCAGAGTATATCAGAAAAAAAGCTGCTACAAGCCATAAAAGTGAGATTATCGCCATCGACTCGGCAAAATTATGAACAAAACAGAGCAGGCCGGATTGGGCAAGAGCAATGGCGGCAAGAGAGAGCCAGACTACGCGCAGCTCTTTTCTTTTAAAGGCAAGCACAAAGAAAGCAGTTGCACAGAGCATGAAAAGCATGTAAAGAGAGGAAAAAATCAGAGAACTGTATATTTCGATAAACTGTAGAACCATGTAAAGAATTCCTAATCTTCATCAGATGGCAATACTGTTGATTGTAGATTCTATATAAATAAATCGGTTTCTTCTTTCAATCTTTAAGATTTTACGATTCCGTATCTATTACCTTTTAACTTCCGGTGCGAAAATAAACATCGATATCTGCATTTGCATCGAGGGAATAGGATTTCTCTGTCTTCCATAGAAATCTATCATGAGAAGTGCTGAATACTGATAGATAATTTCCACAGGTACTTAAACCATTGAAGAAAGGCAGATGACTATGAATCGGATTTACTTGTTCTTATTCTCTTTTCTGCTTCTGTTCTTTTGCTCAGATGCTTTTATCTCAACAGCCGGACCTCTCGACAACCCTCCTTCCACCGATGACGGCGGCGTCCTTTTGGAGAATCCCGGTTCTGGCAGGCCAACCCGGGTGAACCTTTATTACAATAACAGAGCAGGAACAGGTTATGTTTTTTTTGTCAACGGCGAGCCTTATCTTCTGATAGATTCTATAATGAACATGTTTCCGAATGCTCCAGAGATCACCACTCAGGAAGGCTCAGCCATCAGCTCCGGGTCTGGACAGGTTACCACACAGAGCGGCGGAGCTGTCAGTGTGAATGGAAGCTCTGTTTCCACATATTACTATGGAAATAACTGCTATCTGAATATTCTCGCTTACTGCACCGCTACAGGGCTCATCCCTGAATATTCAAAGGGTGGAATAATCTTTCTTTCAAAAGGTGAAGCGAAATTTACCATACCTTCAGATTCGAATATGCCGATCAACGTTTACATAAACAATATAACATCAGGAAACAATTCGGATCCGATAAATAACACTTCATATATTATAGAAGTCAGGTTGACAAATACAACAGACCAGAATATAGTTCTGAATCATCTTAACTTCATAGTGGTTGGAAACAGCGGCAAAGCATATGTGAGTGTCAAGAACATGGGATATACAGTAGTGTTCGGGTCTAACGATACACCTGATACACTTATCCTGGAGCCGAGACAGCAGCACGGTGTGAGGCTCACCTTTGATCTGCCGGAAGATGATTCTCCTAAAAACTTTGTCATCATACAGGGCCAGAAAGTGCTGGGGAAGCGCGGGTGTAACTGACCTTTCCCACTCACGCCTGATTCTGCAGCGATAAAGTGACAGACATTGACACGATACAATGTTGCACACCCACTTTTGTGAAAAATTTGTTAATATTGGAGTCTGTCCCCTTTCAAGCAGGATCAGGCACTCATCGGCGCTGAAGATATAGATGTTCATAAAACTCTCCTGGAGCGATAATGGAAATTCAACCGGAGTTATTCAGGCCTGCTGCCTCTCTAGACACTGATATCAATGCCAGAAACGAGGATGGAAACACCCCTCTGCACGGCGCGATAATGATGGCACAATCGGAACTGGTTGAGTTTCTTATCTCCAAAGGAGCCGATGTCAACGCTGAAAACAAAGATGGAGATACACCTCTGATCGTGGCGGCATATATGATAGCAGCAGGGCCGGAGGCTATTGTTGAGATTAACAGGGCTCTCGTCTCTCAGGGCGCTGATGCAAAGCCTGTGCGAACCTTCGATGAGATAGCGTCGTTTCTGCTGTCAAATGGCGCAAGGATCAATATTAAGAACAACAGGGGATTTACACCTCTTCACATTGTGTCAGCTTCAGGCAATTCTGAACTGGTTAAGCTGTTCATAGCGAAAGGAGCTGATGTCAACGCTGAAAACGGAGATGGCTTCACAGCTCTCCACGGGGCAGCAGGCAAAGGTTACATGAAGACAGCAGGATTGCTGATCTCAAGCGGTGCTGATATCAATGTCAGAGGGTATAACGGCGTTACACCTCTGCACGAAGCTGCAGGCAGAGGCCATTTCGAGATGGCCGAGTTTCTCATCTCCAATGGAGCCGATGTCAACGCCAGAGATATCGGAGGCGATACCCCTCTTATTTATGTTTATGCGTCGGGCACCGAACACCAGAATATTGTCAATTTACTCAGAAGCCATGGGGCGACAGGATAGGAGAAGCGGTTCCCCATTCATCCTCTCCACCAACCCAATATTCCCCCTCCGGCCTGTCCCAGGAGGGGAGGGCAGGCAGTATTCCAACATTCCGTTATTCCGATATCCGTAATCTGTCCGATTTAAATTCTCTCCGGCGATTCTGCAAGAGTTGCGAGATTCTCTATTTCATCGTCTCTGACCATCGGGGCGATGCCAGGCGATGAAAGTTGAGAGGTTAACTGTCTTTTGGCAAGACCCTATTCATATTCCTTTCCTTTCTGTGAAAAGGTGGAAATGTACAATTCAAAAGGGGATAATATGAAATTTAATTTCATACCTCAGGAGAGGCGCTTATACATCAGTGATCTTTTGAAATATTTTCTTTTGTGATATTCAATAGAAGTATAGCCTGTACTGCGGCTCAGGAGATGGAACCTTCCTGCCGCCTCTTGATCGGAATTCGAGATGATGAGCGTGAATATTTCGGCGGTTGGAGCATCCAGGCACCTGGCACCTATATCCATCCCGCTCGAGCACTTTACTGTTCCTTGCCGATTTATCGTGAGCCTTCTCTGTAAGCAGGTATTCTGAAAGCATTATCGCTATGAAGTTAGCTGCACCTTCATTGTTTACGAGAAGCTCGATGCCGTCATCAGGAGATACAAGCGAAATATATCGTCGCACTGCTTCGTTCCATACTCCGTAAAGCCCGCGCGGCATGAAGAAGCGGATTGACATGGCTGGCTCATGGCGGCGTGAATTACTGCCATCTTCAGCAGGGGCGTTCATGACCGGAGTCTGAGCAGATGCAGCGGCCGAGACAGTAGCGGCAGAGGGGATAGGCATCTTCGGCATCGCCGGCCTCTCATCCAGCGCCACCGGGCCCATCGTCGGGGAATATGTGATGAAAATGGCAGACGGAAACAACGCCATATTCTTCAGAGGCTCGTCGATGCTGGTTCTGCCGGGAAGCCTGTGCATCCTCTTCCTCCCTGCGGGAGATCGCCAGACCGGCATTGCACAGAGCGGGTTTTTCGGGCTTCTCAGACGTCTGGACGTGCTGGCCGTGGTGTTCATCGCCGCCGTGTTCGGCGCCTCGCTGGGGGCCATCTACAACTTTGCCGCGCCGTTTCTCAGGAGCGCAGGCCACGGGAACGCCTCAGCATTCTTCCCCTGGTACGCCGCCGGCGCCATTCTCTCAAGACTCGTCGCAGGGAGGGCGGCGGACCGCTTCGGCCGAGTCACGATCATAATCCCCGGCATCTTCTTCCAGGCTATGGGCCAGATTGCCCTGGCGATCCCGTGGATCATCCCCCAGGCAATTGGCTTCTTCCTGGGCTGTGGCCACGGCATGGAGTATCCGGCGATGAACGCCCTCATGTTCGAGAGAGCAGGTCCCGGAGACAGAGGCTCCGGAAACGCCCTCTTCACCGCAGCCGCTGATGCCGACACCTTCGGAGGGTCCCTTATCTGCGGCATCATTGCAGGCGGGTCGGGTTACGCCGCCATGTACACATACTCAGGCCTCACGGCGATTGCAGGCCTGGCTCTCTACTGGTTCCTGGAAAAGAGAAGCCGGCCTTCTGCGCCGAGCCTGCTTCCCTCTGACCGGATCCTTGCCACTCTAAAATAAACTGTCTTGATTTGAATGGAGGTTTTCTGCTATCATCCATATAAGGGACCGCTCTCCATCCAGGTGCGTTGAATAATATCCAGGGAGAAAGCAATCCATGAAAAAAATGCTGATCGTGCCTCTGCTTATTCTTGCGCTGGCCGCTTTCATCCTGAGCCTTCTTGCCCATATTCTCAGCTTCTTCGATGTGGATGTTCAAAGCGAATATCCATACGTGTGGCTGCTGCATATAGGAATATTCGTGATTTTCATACCAGCCATAATGTTTCTGAAGAAAAGGCAGCAGAGTGAAATCCTTGCGCGTACTCCTCCAGCCTTCAGAGTCCTGGCAATTGCACTTTTCATATATGCCTTTTTCAACTTCTTCTTCACGATCTTTGTGCTGAAGAAGGGAGGATGCAATCCGGTGAGCGAAAACGGCACGTATTTCCTCAAAAATAAGGGGCACATCGTAAGGGAGATATCGGAGAACGAGTATGAAAAGCAGAGAGCCTATGATGTAAGGCTGTTTTCCGGGCACTGGATGGTCTTTTATCTGTTCGGCGCAGGCATGCTCTACACCGCCATCAAGGAAGAGGAAAAGTCCTACAGCCTCTGAACAGCCGGCATCAACTGCTCTGGGCTCTGCCTCTTCCGGCAAAGATGAGATCGAAGACGCCGAATGTCGCCTGAGGCGTCAAGAAGAATACTACTGCCAGCAATTCCACTGCACTGCCTTTCGTTGCGCCGGGCACGCCGGAATTCTCCATTCTCTCATTGAAAAAAAGTTGACACGATAAAAAACGCGGCCAGCAGAATGTCGCACAGTGCCAGTGCCTTCAGCTATCCCCCGGTTGCCTGATCTTTTTTCTTCAAGAGTACGACGAGTCTCAGAACGGAAAAGAAAAAGGCATGACCTAAGTGTCAGCTTTCACTGTAGCGCTTAAGGTTGAGAGCCTCAAACATTTACTGCTGAAGAGCGTTCCTCTTGTAGAGGACGATTTGTGAGGCAGAATGCCTTCCCTCTTCCTCCTTTTTAGCATAGTTACTTCACAGATCCCATTAAGCTCATCAATTGCTCGGGGTATAGAAATTGAAATGCCACATTTATAGAGTTCTCTCTGGAGAAGAGAAGCCAATGTCAGCGCCAGTACACAGTAAAAAGCATGAACCCTTACATTACTATCATTCCAGTGCCACAGAGACTGGCTTTGAGTGAGAAACAGTTCTTCATTGTAGGTGACCAGAACCGTTCGCTGCTGTCCATATGCTTTATGGCTTATCCGGTAGGCCATAACTCCATACAGGGAATGATGTCGGAGCTCCTCAATGGATGTCGTCACTGCGGAGCACTCGAAGATCGCCGAGGGCGCCGGGCAGTCGCAGTGATGGCCCTGTAGCAGCCCTTTTTACTGTAGTATTCAATGACGGGGAGCGTCTCTTTCTGGTAGACCTCGAAGCGGTGCCTTATCGTCTCGGGCGTGTCGTCACTCCTGGCCTCAACAGGAAGGCCTTCGATGTCGCAGACTCCTTCTTTTTCGGCAGATTGTTGACAACACTGTATTCGTGGCCGTTCCTGCAGGACCGATAATCAGTCTCACAGCCAAAGTGCTGATCAACCTTGTGAAGGGCTTCACCGGCACAAGCACCAAAGATCAATTTGCCGATGTGCAGAAAGAGCTGAACAGCATCAATGCGGAGATAGATCAGCTCAACAATGAGGCTGCGGGATGCATGAAACAGCTTGCCATAACACAGGTAGACCTTACAACTTATATAAATAACAGGGAAGTATCAAATTATACTGAAAATATCGATCTTTACTATGCATCCACGACTCTGAAAAATCTCCTTTACTACAGTAAATGCGCCGAGCTGTACTGTCCGGACAATCCATCTTCTTCTCCATCTCCGACTGTCACAGCCCTTCCCTACTCAATCCCAACTCCATCACCGATCCCGATGCCCACGTGGCCTCCGCCATCCAGCCTGGCTTCCGTGCAGCAATCGATATACAGCTCGGATTCGAATTGTTACGTGAATGAAGTCACTGCAACGGACAGCGTGTCTAATGACATTTATATGATATACCAGGGGATCAGCAGTCCGAAGGAACAGATGCTCACGGCGTTTGTAAACGAAGTCGTCCTGAACGGGCCTTCCACATCAGGCAGCACCGGGTCGGGTAAAAAAACTGACAAGACCGGCAGTCCCAAAGCAAGCCCGTCATCGAGGTCGACCTACGCTCCCAATGCCACGATCGCCAACACAACAAGCCAGGACACTGTAATGAACGCATACCTGCTTCTCGAAAAGTATTTCCTCACGCTTTACTGTTACCAGTTAAAAGGACTGCTCATAATACAGAATGTAGACAATCTGCTCGATTCCATGAAGCCCACTCCTCCAAATCCGTCGACATTCAGCACTTACATGGACTATGTGTTCAGGCCCTACATCAGGGAAGAGTTGATTGCCTATAACAATGCGGTGAACTACCTCGTCGTCAACATGGTGGATTATCGCACAAAAGACCAGTTCAACAGCGACAACAATTACCTCGCCACTGGAATCGCAAAGGACAGCGTCTACTATCAGGTGCTCGCAAGGGCACGCATCCTGACTCTCCAGATACTCAATTCCTATGGATACGATGAAGGAGGGCTTTACGGAAAGATCATCGTGCCGGCCAACTATCCGGGCAGCGGAACAACTGCCACGCCGGAAGTGTCTCCGACAGTCACTCCGACATTCTCTCCCGCTCCCTACCCGACACCACTGGTCAACCTGGCCGGCTCGCCGACTCCAGTGCCATCCCTCGCTCCGCTTACTCAGAAAATGATCACCTACCAGAGTATTTTCCCCTATCCATCGTGGTGCCGCAACTATGTATCGTGCGATAACAACTGGACAGTGGCTGAACTTTACAATACCGATCTCCCTTCAGGAACATACACCCTCACGCTGAATGACGGAGGCAACAGCATAACGCCCTGGATCCACAGCAAGACAGAGCTCGGCTCAGGAACGGTCATGTACTACTGCCCCAACGGGAATTCATCCAAATACCCACCAACATCACAGCCCACTGACACCAACACCATTAAGTTCGGGTTCTTCTCGGGCCGCTGGAATTTCGGCTTCGAGATATTCTGCAACGGCCCTTTCAGCTACTGGAAAGTAAGCGGCGCGCAGTTCCAGGTTGACTGGGGAGACCGTCCCCTGAAGGTTGACAATCCCGGCCTGTTTAATAATGTTACAGGATTTAAACCTGAATATTTTTCAACAGATTTCGCCACTTATTTATATCCTTATACCGGAAATACTTCTTCCACTGACCTCATAAACAAGATGGGATCTTACTCTGATACATTTTCTGATACAAAACATGAGCCGTGGTTTACCGGATATAAAATATACCTCCGGTACTTCATGGCCTCCGCGCCGGAGAACATAGTGCCGCAGGGACTTAACGGAGATGTATATGCCACCTGGTTCTACAATGTAACCGGAGGAATGACTGGCGCTGATACCAGCAAACCGGATGACTATGCCACCAACTACGGTGTTTACTCGGAGGATAATGTCACACAGAATATATTATACCTTGTAAACGACACCAACAGTCTGAAGAGCTCTCTGAGCTGGAATGACGTCAAGCAGACCACCATGAATCCCGGCCGCGAATACGACCTCAAGACTTCGTGTTATTATCTCAACAATGTGACCGGCACCTATTCCCAGTACCTGCAGTGGTATCTTCAGCTCGTCTACAGCGGTTATGTCGATATCTTCGCCACGCCCTGACACGGTGAGGATGCCCCGTAGCTGCAATTATCGCAGCCGCAGACTGATGCAGGAAAAACCCCGGACAATGTCCGGGGTTTTCAAGGTTTCATGACGACATGCAGCAGGGCGCGGGCGATACCTCCCATTACCTGGATATGCAGGACAGAACTGTAATCACAGTATTCCGAAACAGCCCGGACTGCATCCTGGAGCTCGTCTCTGCCCGGAGGAGGCAGGGAGATCAATCTCTCCTGAAGATTCACCGGGCCGACGAGCAGGACGAAGCGGAGGACTGGCGCGCCCTTCTGGAGACGATCAACGACACGAAGCTCCGCAAGAAGCTTCAATTCGCCTGGACGACCAACGATGTGGAGGTCTACCAGGGCTGCCTGTGAGACGCTTCCCCTTCAGGTACAAGCGCTGGATGGCCTTCCGTATACAAAAAATCGAGAACCGGCTCAGGAACTGGCTCGAGGTGAACGGATTAAGCTTGTAATGATGTAGTTGTGATGCTTTACAGAGCATCTGATCTTGTCGTCAACAGTTAATCCTCTATCGTGAATCAGAGCGATTTCAAGCGCTGAATCTGATGACCTGCTTCTGGTGGGGGTAGAGGCCCTTTACAATCATCTCGCTGTCATTCCAGGTGATATCGAATTTCTGGTAGGCCATCCTGCCTTCCACGTGCATGGTGTGGTCATTTTTTCTGGTGATGGTATAGTTCATATCGTCGATGCCGGATTTGTTCGTAACCGTGGTGACATTGCCTTCTGTCTTGAGATTATAGCTGTCCACAGGCTCATAACCCTGTATGTCGATCTCTCTGCCTTTATTCTCGATCGTGAAATTCTGGACAGGCCACTGCCCCTTGATTACGACTCCCGACGAAGTCTCTCTGGCGTCAAAGCTTTCACGTGGTGTCTCTCCCTTGATCTGAACGGTGTTTCCCTTTCCGGTGATTGTGGCATCCTGCCAGTCATAAATGCCATCTACAATGGTTTTGTCGGTGCCGCGTGTTATCTTGTAATCTCTATCCGGATAGGTGCCATCTTCGAGGTGGCCTGTGATATCAATTTTCCCTTTTCTGCCCTGACCCACGATTATGGATTGGCCGTCAATGCCTATCGCCACGCCATCCTTTATCTCGATGCCAAAGGGAACGGGATGCTCAACAGGGTGATCGATTAAGGGATCGAGGCGCGCAGTAGGCGCACCGATTATGAGCTTTGGAAAGGCTTCATCTCTGCCTGATATGGTAACCTGATCGCTGATAACAGGCGCGGATTCTTCCTTTGCTCTGTTTTGAACACTGCGGTTTGTATTTAAAGGCTGCTCGTGGCTTCCCGGTATGCGGTCGATAGTCATGACATCCCCCTCCAGAATTTTCAAGTATACCTATATTGTAACACATGTAAATGTAAACATAAAACAGAAATTGTAAAAAGTATGTTAAGTTCTGATTGTTTTTTGAAGGGGCAGACATTGAGCGTTAACATTAGAGATCAGGAAAAGGAAACCTGGCTGTCCCGTGCCGGAATGCTGGTTATGTGCCGTCATCAATGTCTTATCCAGGGAAGGGAGAGTGAGGAATTTTTGTTTCTTCTGTGACTGAAGAACTGATTTCTGGGAATAATAGAGATCGGGCAGCAGAAAAGCATTCATTTCTCATTTGAAAGGACTGACGACAACGATAATTCTATTGGAGCGGTTCACGAAAGTGCTGAGGGTGCTGGCCTGGGGCGTGATCCTGATTGGACTGGTTCTGTTGATCAAGATGGGGCTGTCAAAAGAACAGGATATATTCATGAATGCAGTTGCAAGAGATACATAGCCGAGAGAGGGACGGGTTGAAACGTCTTCAGGCTTCAGTTTTGCCGCTCCCTTGAGCCCCACTTCCTCTCCGACAGTAAAGACCAGCTTGATCTCGGGATGCTCGAGACCTTTCTCCAGAGTGGCCTGGACGCCTTCCATTATCTGGGCGATTCCGGCCCTGTCGTCGCCTCCCAGGATATAACGCCCATTTGTATGAATTCTCTTTTCATGCCTGGATAGCCAAAATCAGTCATCGATTCTGATACTGTATCCTTGATGTGCTGCCACGCTCCTCCGTCGTCACTTTCACCTGCAGTTTGTTATGCTGGTGAGAATAACCTGTGAAGAATAAATGCTATCCAGTGAATATCGTTTCCCCCAGTGTCTCTGCAGAGAGAGATGGTTTTGTACTGTCGGGGAGATCGGCGGAAGAGACAGAAGAGCTTTGGGGTTTTCTGAAAACAATGATATCTGTAGAATTCGATCCTGATAAGAAGGAAGGCAGGGTAATCTTCTCCCTGCCTTTTTCTTCATCGGAACAGCTTTTAGACAACGCTTGTCCCATTAACCAATGGAGGTGGCGGGAATCGAACCCGCGTCCGAAAAGGCCCCCACAGAAACGTCTACGAGTGTATCCTCTGATTTATTGTCTCGGTCGCGTTACCTCCCAGAGGCAGGATGCACTGCTTCCCAGCCCCTTAAGTTTCCCCATTCCGCTCGAGGCAGTGCGGTCTGAGTATCCGGCAGTTTTGACGCCCATTCTGACCCTGCCGGCAGGGCCAGGTGGACGTGGTCGCGCTGTTAGGCGGCCAGTGCTAATTCAGTTCTGTTGTTTGTTTTTTCCTGCAAGATTTACGAGATTGCAGATGCTCGACTCGCTGCTTCTGCCAAAGCACTCCCCGTCGAAACCGTTCACCCCCTTGTCGTTCTAATTATAACACGCTCCTGGATGGAGAGCAATAGGGGGTGATCATTAAAATCCACCGCCGATAATGCTCTCCTCTTACATGCTAACCTTACTGCAAGAGAAGATGACAGATGCCAACCTCTGAAGCGAATATCTGCCAATCCCTGAAGCGGGTTGCCGCCTATCCCTCTCTAAGAACCTCCAGAAAAACGCTGCCGTACTGATTCAGTTTCCTGCTTCCAACTCCTGATATCGATGAAAGGTCCGTGAGGCTCTGAGGCTTCAGCACTGCCATCTCCCGCAGCGTGCTGTCAGGAAAGATCATGTAGGCTGGAATTCCCCGCTCTTTTGCAAGAGTAACTCTGAGAGTACGCAGTCTTTCAAAGAGAGGCCTGTCATATTCCATCTCTCCTGTTTTTGCTTTCTGCGCTTTCCTCTGCATTCTGGTAAGCCTGGCGGTGGTGAGCGGCTTTGTAAGTGTAATGGAAGATCTGGATTTCAGGAACTCCCTGCCTGAATCAGAAACAGAAACAACCTTGAACGCATCGCTACTCAATGATAGCAGGCCTCTGCTGATAAGTTCCCTGGCATAGAACAGCCACTCAGTCCTGCTCGTGTCTCTGCCGATGCCGTATGTTGACAGAGTATTATGATCAAACTTTCTTATCTTCTCTGTGTCGGCCCCGCAAAGAACGTCCACAATATGATGGATCCCCATGTTGAATCCGCTCTTCTGATTTATACGCAGAGCGCAGGAAAGAATCTTCTGCGCGACAATCGTTCCGTCGAAACTCTCCCTCGGGGTGAGACAGTTGTCACAGGCGCCGCACTCCTTCGTCTCTTCCCCATCTCTGTTCATATATGTCTCACCGAAATATCGGAGCAGTTCCACACGCCTGCAGTTGCTGCTCTCAGCGAACTCCATCATCTGTCTGAGCTGAAAGCGGGCGATATCCTGTTCTGCAGGATCAGAGATTTCATTGATGAAATGCAGGTGTTTGACATAGTCGCCGGCGCTGTAGAGAAGAACGCACTCACTCGGCAGTCCATCTCTTCCGGCCCGTCCTGTCTCCTGATAATAGCTTTCCATGTGCTTTGGGAGGTCGTGGTGAACTATGAACCTGACATCAGGCTTGTCTATTCCCATACCGAAAGCGATGGTTGCTACCACGACGGTAATATCGTCATTGATGAATCGGTCCTGTCTCAGAGTTCGCTCCTTCGATGTAAGTCCTGCGTGATATGCACAGGCCCGATACCCTCTTCTCACCAGAGCATCTGCCATCTCTTCAGTCTGTTTTCTCGAGAGGCAGTATATAATGCCGCTTTCATCGGGATGGGATTCGAGTACCTGCAGTATCTGCTTCAGCGGCTCGTGGCGCGCAATCACCCTGTATGAAAGGTTGGGACGGTTGAAGCTCGCTACATACTGGACGTGTTTTGAAAGCCTGAGGTGTGTTGATATATCATTGCGAACACGCGTGGTGGCAGTGGCTGTTAAGGCCATGATGGGAATGCAGGGATACCGGTCTCGAAGCATTGAGAGCTCTCTGTATTCAGGCCTGAAATCGTGACCCCATTCGGAGATGCAGTGAGCCTCATCAACAGCGATGAAGCTCAGGTGCCACTGTCCGAGCTGCTCTATCATCCCCTTGACTCTTTCAGGAGATAGATAGAGGATTTTGAACTCTCCACGTGAGAGCATCTGCCATCTTCGTGATGATTCTGCCGAAGAAAGCGAGGAGTTGAGAAATGTGGCTGGTATGTCCAGCTCGGTGAGCGCATCTACCTGATCCTTCATCAGGGCGATGAGCGGCGAAACCACAAGAGTCAATCCATCTGTGGCCATGGCCCTCAGCTGGTAGCAGAGCGATTTTCCACCACCTGTCGGGAGAAGCGCAACTACATCCTTCCCTGACAGACTGTCATTGATGATATCCTCCTGCTGGGACCTGAATGATGTGAAGCCGAAATGCGACTTCAGGATATCACCCAGTCTTTCTTCTGTCTGCATTGGTGCATTCTGCCTTTCAGATATTTTCAGCCTTCAGAGCCTGATGTCTGATTACCGGATAGTTCACGCTGCTTTATGGCCGGCCATCTTTCACACCCGGATGCGCATGGAGTCAATCTCTGAGTTTATGATTGCAGACCTCTCAGCATTATTTCTCCAAGAGGTGAGGATGGAGGCTCTGAGCATCTGGCAGGCTGTTTGAACGCCAGCAATGTAAAAGAGAATATGCTGAGAGATTTGACGGAGATCCAGGCGGAAGCTTTGATACTATGAAATCCATCAATCTTATCCACATAGCCATGGCCTTACATGGATGCCCTCCGATGTTACCCCTTCAGGTCGAGATAAAGCGCCATCAGCTCTGTCGATGGCGAGATGTTCAGCTCCCGTTTCAGAATCTGTGTACAGATCTGATACTGACGTATTGCCTGCTCCTTCTGTCCCAGAGCCTGATGGCACTTCATCACCATCATGTGAATGTCCTGCCGGCAGCTGTCGATGGACAGGATCTTCTGGCTGTAGTCAACACAGACTTCATACTTCTTCACCTTGAAGAAATGGTTTGCCAGCTTAACAAGTATATCTATATAGCTCTTTCTGACAGTTTCTCTGAAATCAATGGCCCAGTCGGAAAAATAACCTTCCAGAAACTCACCTGTATATAGTGTCTCAGCTTTCTGGAGCTGTGCGATCCCTTCTTCTTCCTTCCCGTCTTCAAGAAGTCTCGATCCGGACTTGTGGAAGTGCTCGAACTCCTTCAGATCTATGTAGTGCTCTGTCTCGGTGTTGAACCTGTAGAACTCCTTTTCATGGAGGATATAGTTTTCCTTCTGCTCACCCAGATAGGACTGGAAGAGCTGCCTGATCTGATACAGGGCCGTGTGGAGACTTTGCCTGGCCTTTTTGGGAGGTGAATCAGGCCAGAAGGCATAGAGCACCTTTTCTTCAGGAACATCCTGGTCCCAGTTGGAAAGCAGGTAGGCCAGTACATATTTCGACTTCTTTGTTTTCCATTCATCATCTTTTATCAGATGATCGCCGCTGGCAAGCCTGAACTTCCCGAGACAGTAGCTTCGCAGTATGGGAATGATCGGCTTCCCTGAAATCTCTGTAATAGCGGCTATGGCCTTCTCTCTCACTCTTGTCGAAGGGTCTTCTCTGAGCTGCTTCAGGAGGCTCTGAGCCTGTTCTGTGGCAATTTTCTGCAGGATCTCCACAAGGAGAAATCGGTTCCCTTCGACAGGCGACTGCACGAACGGCTCCAGCTCTTTTGTGGAGCGCTGGCCTATCCGCACGAGTATATCCTTTACTGCCTGGGATTCGATGTCGAGTGTGAGAGCAGAGAAGAGCAGGGGAAAGGCCCGCTTGCGCTCTATAAGAAGTATGTCATATTCATCAAAGCTCTTCACAAGGTTGATGAGGCTTTTCAGCGAAGTGGCAAATCTGTTCTTATACTCCACAGAGCGGGAGGCATTCCCTGAGAATACGCTGGCCAGATACAGGTCTGTCAATGCAAGCTTCTGATGATCTTCCCACATCTCGAAGATCTCCCGTGCTTTTCGCAGGTTTTCTTCAGCCTCTGCCCACCGGCCTTCTTCACCCTGCACCAGCGCCAGTGTGCACAGTGCATTACCCTTTTGAACCTTACCCATCTTCTCGGCTATGGCAAGCGCTTTGTCAGCAAGAGATCTGGCCTTTGACAGCTCTCCCTGCTCCAGCGAAAGCCTGGCAATACCATCCATTGACTCGAAGGAAAGCACATCCTGAATGTCTTCCTCCATCTGCAGACTTTCCTCGTAAGCCTGAAGAGCAATCTGATACTGGCCCAGCTCTCTGAATGTATGGGCCAGGCTTATAAGTGTTTTCCTCCGTTTCTGCTTGGAAAGCTCTTTTTCGAGCTCCTTATCTTCCTCAGCTATGGTCAGGTCGCCCATGTCCTCGACATTTTCTGACTCCATGACTGATTGAAAGACTTCAACAATCTCAGGATCGAATATCGTGCCGCTCGAACGAGTAATCTCTGTCATGGCATCACTTGATGTGAGCGCTTCACGATAAGGCCTTGCACTGGTCATTGCATCATAGGCTTCGGTTATGCAGAGAACTCTTGATTCCAGAGGTATCTCCTCTCCCCTGAGGCCCTGCGGATATCCGGATCCGTCGAAATGCTCGTGATGATGCAGAACCGGTATTGAATACTCCTGTGACCCCGGTATTGGCGAGAGAAGATCCTTTCCGGCCTGGGGGTGGCGCCTGATCTCAAGCATCTCGGCTTCGGTTAGCCTTTCCGCCTTATTCAGTATCTTCTCCTTTATCTCTATCTGGCCCAGATCGTGAAGGATTGCCGCTGTTTCAAGAATAGTGACACTCTCCTTGGGGAAGCCCATCTTCTTGAGTGTCTGTGCAGCCAGGTATGCTACTCTCTTCGAATGGCCCGAGAAGAAGGGATTACGTTCTTCAAGTGACAGCGCCATCTTTTTCATTACCGCCAGGAACTCATCTCTGAGCTGATTCTGCTCTGACATGCCGGCACTGCTCTTGTGACTCTCTTCAATAGATTTTCTGACGCTTTTCAGAAACTGCTGGGCATCGAAAGGCTTGAAGAGGTAATCGTTGACACCAAGCTTGATGGCCCTTATTGGGTCTTCAGTACTGGCGTAGCCCGTCATAATAATACTTTTCAACTCGGGTTGCGATTTCTTCAATGTTGCCAAAGTGTCCAGGCCGTCCATGCCTGCCATGCGAATATCGCAGATTACAAGATCAAAGGAAGTCTCCTTGATCTTCTCAATAGCCTCATAGCCATTTGCGGCACCGGTTACTTCAAAGCCCTCATCCTCAAGCACTACCAGAAGAGTGTCCCGCATGGATGGATCGTCGTCAACAACAAGAATTCTTGCGCTCAAAGGTGTACCTCCTCGTCATATTCATAATCCGTCTGGAATGACTGTTCCCTTGTAAATACTGGAAAAGAACTGTATAAAAACATATCCCACATAGACACCCAGAACAAGAATAAAAAATATCGGAACTATCGAAAAAAACCTTTTCAGTGATTCTGCAAGCTGCTCATCCAGATAATCTGCTGTCTTATAAAGAGTTCTGGAGAGCTCACCGGTATCTTCTCCGGTACCTATAAGCTGAAGAGCAATGGGAGGGAAGAGGCCGGTATTTGAAAAAGACTCTGTAAGCGGGATGCCTTTATCGATGTTGACAGTCATTGACTCGAACCGCTCTGCCAGAAATGAATTGCCACAGGCCTTTGCCGCAACGCTGATACCATATGAGAGCCCGGCTCCGGCATCATAGAGTGTCGCGAGGGCACGGGTGAAGCGCGCCACTGCCGTCTTCAGCACGAGACCGCTGATGAGAGGCAGATGAGCAATGGCTGAATCAAAGAATCTTCTGACCCCAGGCGAATCAGTCATTGTGATATACATCACTGCGCCGAACATGACAATCGCATAGGCAGGAATAAGCACTGTGAGGGTCATTCGCAGATATGTATCAACATGGCCGGTAAAGAGATAGAAGAGAGGCGGCAGCAGGATGCTGGCGTGAATGACTACCAGAGGGTAGATCATCTGAGTGATGAGGTTCATCCTGAAACTGTATATTCGCTCGAGGTACTCGGCAATCTCCCTGAATTTCGTATCGACAATTCCAACCTGTTCTCCCACACGAACCAGATTGATTATGTAGTGATCACTGATGCCTGGAAGCACTTCAAGAGCATCAGAGATGGGCTTGCCCTCAATAACAAACCTGGAAATGCTTTCAGCAAAAGCTTTTACTGTTCTGGAGTGAGCGTTTTTCGCTATGCTTTCAATCGATTTTGTTACTGGGACCCCAGCTTTCATCAGCGTAGCCATCTGATTGAAGAAGAGCGCCTGTTCCTTCAGGTTTAATCTCAACACTTCATTTCTCCTTGTAGGGCCCTGCGATAGCAGTGGACAAATTCTCAGGATTACAGTACTTTTTCGCCAGAGCCTTCAAATCCTCTCTGGTAACAGAATCATAGAGAGAAGGGAGGCGGTCATAATAGTCATCACCCAGACCGAAAAACTCGATGTCTGCAATATGTCCTGCGATTGTACCGTTTCCTTCCAGGCTAACTGCAATTCTGTTTACCAGTATCTTCCTGGCTTCTTCCATCTGTCCGGCACTTATGTCACCATCTGCAACTTTTTTCAGAACAGACGCGACAATCTCACGGGAGCGGGTAATATTCCCGTCACTGGTACCGTACATGATGATCCACGGACCTTCCGCTCCCTTTGACGGCACATCATAGCTCCAGATGTAGTAGACAAGCCCTTCTTTCTGCCTCATGGCTCTGCCAAGGAGGCTTGTAAGGGTATTGCCTCCAACTATATAGTTGAGAATATCAAAGGCATAGTATTCCCTGCTGCTGCGGGAAATGCCTCTGCCGCCCATCGCGACGACGACCTGTGAACTTTCTGGAAGTGTGACAATCCGTGTCTGTCCGGCATTATCCCGGGAGATGCTGCCCTGTGGTGTCGAAGTCGTATCGATGGCGGCAGCTTTCGGATTCTCAACCTGCTCCGCGCCTGAGGGGGCAGGTTTCCATCCTGCAAAGCACTTCTCAAGCTTTTCTTTCAGAACATCCCTCCCTATATCACCTACAAAGACCAGAACTGTTTTTTCCGGTCGATAGCGGCTGTGATGGAAGTTTACAATATCATCCAGAGTGATGGCCTTGATGCTTCCTGTACTTCCTTTGATATTTGATCGATAGGGGCTCCCTGCCGGGAAGAGCATCTCTCTTATGACGAGAGATGCCTGACTTTCAGGGTCATCTGCCTGCCTGAGGAGTTGAGAAAGAGTTTCCCGACGAACTTTTTCGAGCTCAGATGGAGGAAATGCCGGCGATGTAATGTCATCAGACAGCATGGAGAGGATCGTGTCCATATTTCCGGCAAGAGTCCAGCCTCTTATCGCAGTGGCCTCCCTCGAGCCTGCATAGGAAAGCGAGGCTCCCAGCGAATCCAGTTCCTCCGCCCTTGCCTGAAAACTCCTGTTCCTGTTTCCCCGTTCGAGCATGGCAGCAGTGAATGAAGAAAGTCCTTCTTTTCCAGGATGGTCATTAATGCTGCCGGCTTCAATGTACCCGTCAACAGTTACAGTGGGATAGGTGTGGTTTTCTTTCAGCAGCACTCTGATACCGTTTGAAAGGATAAACCTTGAGAAGGTCAGCGCCTTTCCAGATTTTTTTACCTGCGTCTTTGCTTCACTCCTTTTTTCAGAAGTGGAAGCAGCGGCAAGCTCACCGCTGCCGGAATAAAACCCTCTCAAAGAGAGCTCCCTCCCTTTCACATTAAAAGATCCTGTGCTTCCAGGCACGTCTCTGCCCCTGGCGTGAAGAGATCCGGCTGTTCTGCACGATACCGGAAATTTGCGGCAGAGAGGCTCCTGCACGTCAAAGCAGGCCTCCGGAGCTTCATTGGGATGCACCGAGCTCTGTCTGCCTTCAATCGCCCGGTACCAGCCTGAGGTGCATCGGCTTGTAGAAAGATGATGCTCTGCAGCCTCCCTGACCTTATCTGAAGTTACTGCATCAACCTTTTGCACATACGTGTCAAGGTAAGCGGGGGCACCGATTGCTTCAAACCAGGCTAGATTCTCGGCTATGCCTGTTATGCTTTCGCGGGATCTGAAGAAAGAGGCCTTCACCTGGTTTTTTCCTTTCAGGACCTCCTTTTCTTCCGGAGCTGTCACTCTCAGTGACTCTATAACGTCAAAGAGTGCCCTTTCCACTTCATCGTGGCTCTTTCCCGGTGCCAGTGTGACGTTGATGGCATACATTCCGGGATCCTGTGTGTCCCAGAGATATGAGCTTACTCTTGTGGCAAGGCCTTTCTCGACAAGCGCCCTGTATAGCCTGGAGCTCTTTCCGCGGGAGAGAACAGCCTCTGCCACCTCCATTGCGTGATAATCACCGTCTTTGATGGAAGGTGTATGAAAGGCCACCCGGATATAGGAGCTCTTCCCCTTTCTGGTAATTATGGCTCTTTTCTGGCTCTGCTGCTGCGGCTCTTTACTTCTTACCACAGGAGGGGCTTTTCGCGAGGGGAGGCTTCCGAAGTATCTGTCAATGAGCTTTTTCCCTTCTGCCGCATCGAAGTCTCCTGCCAGTGCAAGCACTGCATTTCTGGGAGAGTAATATGTGTTATAGTGATATTTCACTGAACTTCTCTGCAGTCCGACAACATCGTTCTTAAATCCTCCGATCGTCCAGTGGTATGGGTGAGCAGAGAAGTGGAGATTCTGCACCTCATTGGAGAGCACTTCCATCGGATCGTTTTCTTCTCCTTCCAGCTCTGCCAGCACGATAGTCTTCTCTTCCCTGAGTGCCTCTTCACTCAATATCGCGTGAAGCATTCTGTCCGCCTCTATCTCCAGTGCCAGCGACAGATATCTGGGAGGAAGCGTTTCATAGTATCCTGTCACATCATATGTGGTAAAAGCGTTATACTCTGCTCCTGTGCTGTCCAGCAGCGCGTTGAGCTTCTCCGGCGGAAAGGCGGTGGTGCCCCTGAAGAGCATGTGCTCAAGAACGTGGGAGATTCCGGTTATGCCGAGCTGCTCGTTTCTGGAGCCCACTCTGTACATTACAAAAAGAGAGAGCACAGGGACGCTGTGGTCGCTTCTCAGAATTACCGTGAGACCGTTTGGCAGCGTGTACCTGTCAGTCTTATCAGCTGCTGCTGCTGTACAAGGCAGAAAGATCAGCATAACCATGAAAAAGAATAATATCATTGAGAATACACTGTTTTTATTCAATGTGGCGCTCCTTTGCCGGTTGATACTCACAGAGCTTCCGTTTTCAGGCGGCACTGTGATCAAACAATGAAAAAATCTTCTTGACGATCCGGGTTTGAACCTTTGAATCGAAGAAGACTTCAACATAAGAATCTGTAATTTCCTCTATTGTTCCTTTATCAGCGTGATACGTCTGTCCTGGCCCGCTGTGATAGTCCCTGCCTTTTTTATCCAGGCTTCCACCACATCCCGCGAAAGGTTGTCATAGACGAAATTTTTCCCTTTCTTCAGCGCCTCCAGGTCACCTGAGGTGAAGTAAAGGAAATCTACTGTTGAGAGCCTGTAGTCTTTCTTTTTATCAAGAGGCTTTCCATTGATGAGAAGATTCTCGATTCTTCGGCCTTTTTCTCTTTTCGGGTAGTATGTAAATGTGGCGCCTGAAACCTGGGCGCACTTGGGGTTGGCACAGTAGTATTCCAGCACATCAACGATGACATCTCCCGGAATATTGATGTTCACTATGGCGTTGTCGAAAGGGAGCATTGTATAGACAGCCCCTTTTGTGACAGCGCCTTTCAGAATGTGAGCCCTGATGCCCTCCGTGTTATAAATGACAAGATCTGAATCATATGTCTGCCGTATTGCATCAGTGACAAGGTTCCCGAGCGGTGTGTCACCGTAGCCTTCTGGAGGATTGTTCGTAATATCATCAGCGGCTGTGGCAATTGTCTGATTCATGATGGGCTCCACCTTGGCACGGTAAGGTTTCAGCATCTCTTCGACTTTACTGTCAGGAGCAATATTTCTGTTTATGATCGGAATCAGCTCGTGCTCGACGTTATAGGATATAAGCTCACCAGTCTCTTTTCTGATCCTGAGATGGAGATTCCCCAGAAACTTTCCGTTGCATCCGGCCTGTACAATAACAGTGCCCTTTACTCTTTCAGGAGTCTTCAGCGAAGTGTGGCTGTGTCCTCCTATGATGGCGGTGATGCCAGGAACCTCCAGAGGAATCTTTCTGTCTTCCTCGATGCCGAGATGAGATACGATAAAGAATACCTTGACTCCCTTTGCGCGAAGCTCTTTCATAGACTGCATTATCGGCTTCTGCGGTTCCAGGAATTTCAGACCTTTGACATTTTTAGGACTGCACATTAAAGGTGTTTTTGTTGAGAGCACTCCTATGAAGCCGGCCTTTATCCCGTTCTTCTCTATGATGACGTGTGGCTTCACAAAAGAGGGAAGCTTCCCGGTGCTTTCTTCGATCAGATTGGCGCAGATGACAGGGAATTGAGCCGTCTTCAGCATTTTTCTCAGGTTATCCTGCCCCCAGTCGAATTCGTGGTTTCCCAGTGCCATTACGTCATATCTGATCTGGTTCATATAGCGGACTACAGGCTCTCCGCCGAAGATGTTCGATAGGGGAGTGCCCTGGGCGATGTCTCCGCAGTCCACCAGAAGAACCTCACCAGGGTATTGTAATCTCAGCTTCTTGATTTCACCTGCCAGGTAGGCTGCACCACCCACCATTTCAGGTGCGCCGCTCACAGTCTTGTCCATTCTGGGGAGGAGATTGCCGTGAAGGTCATTGGTGTGAAGTATGACGATATTTGCATCTCCCCCTTCTCCCATGGAGGGAGATGCCAAGATTATGGCTGTGAGAAGAAGCAGGCTTATGATTGTGAGAGGCCTTTTGAGTAGTATGGATAGTGACTTTCTGACGCGTTGCTTCATATTGTTACCTCCTGTGTTGTATTGTTTAATCTCTACCCTGCATTGAATCAGGAACTGTTGTCACATATTGCTTGACTGTCTGCAGATCAATTGGACTGTCTTTTATATTCATCGATCCTGTCTGCATATTATTTAATACCTGTAATGTCACCCCGGATATTCCAGTGTGACAGCGCGTCTTAATCATCGGAGTTCTCTTCTCAACAGAAATGTCTATCAGCTTTCAGACAGCTTTTCCATATCCATATACCAGGGGAAGAAGGAGAAGATGGCTTCAATGACCCCTCCGCCTATCGCTCTTGCCTTATCAGATATGGAAAACACATCGACGTTATTCCTCGGGTCGATATCGCCCACTTTCTCTCCTTCAGGCACATCGAGCCCATTCTGGAAAAGACCGCGCACAGTTCCTGAGAAGGGTGCCTGCAGACCGGTTCCATTTACAGATGCAACGATGTCTCCTTCCCGGACAACAGCTCCAATCTCCACATGTGAAGTAAAGATCCCGCTGTGAGGTGCCCGCAGTACACGCTCGGCAGACCTTCCTCCAATCTCTCCGGGAATTCCTGTATATGTTAGCGCCTCGCCGCTTTTGTATACTTTCCCTATAGTATGGCCTCTCATTGTCTCAATCACTCTGTGCACATTCCCTCCTGCAACAAAGCCCGGTCCCAGTCCTATTACCAGAGGAGCCTGTGTAATCACTGTGTCAGTGGCAGTTTTCATCATTCTTGCATCGATTAGTATATGCGGCTTGAACTGTCCGATATATTTTCCTTCAGCATCGATTATGACAGGGATATAGTCTCCTTCAGTTCTGCCTGAAAAGGAGGTCAGTCGCCCGGTGACGCCCTCAATGGTAATCTCATCTTTGTAAACCGCTTCTCCGAAGCATACGGTTCTGCGTATCATCCTGGGCCTGCTGAGCTCAAGAATCACCGGTCTCATCTGGCACACAAAGAGCCTGTATGCTACTCCGGAAGCCATTTCTCCCCCACCCCTGATGATTATTCTGGGTATTTTGTTCATCTGTCTTTCCTGCTTTATTCAGAATATGGAAAAGCTGCATATTCTCCAGAGACAGTGATAAAACCTTGTTTAACAGTAATTCCTCATGTTCATTCAAAGTGACTGTTCAGTGTGCAAAGTGAGGCAGAAAGACAATAAATCATCTTCTTCGGAAAATACGGATACTCAGCAACTCTTTATATGGCGGGCAAGATCTTCCGGAGTGTCAATGTCTATCAGAATGCCTTCATCGTCAACGTCAAGGATGAGAATATCATAACTGTTGTCTCTGAGTATTGTATTGGCGCCCCGGTCGGGAGACAGCGCGCACAGGCTCTGGTAGTATTTCGCATTGAAGATGACAGGGTGCCCTCTCCTTCCACCGTAGCGTGGAAGAGCTATTCCCTTCCCTGAGGCAGTGAATGCACGTATGAGTTCGGTGACAGTACAAGATCTGATAAAAGGCTGATCGGCCAGTGCTATTACCGCTGCCTCTGATGAGGGTGACAGGGCGTGGATGCCCGTTTTGATGGAAGATCCCATGCCCTCATGACTCTGCCGGTTCACAACTGATCTCACAGCTACACAACCGTGTGGCGTCATCTCCGCTGTGGAGATATTCAGAAAAAGCTTCTCACTGACAACGGTGTGCGAATTTCCCAGTACGATGATAATTTCATCAATTGGAGCTGCCAGCAGAGTCCTGAGACTCCTCAGGGCCATAGGCTCTCCATCGAGCTCGATCAGCTGTTTTAGAGTGCCCATGCGCTTTGATTCTCCGGCAGCAAGAAGTACTGCTGATATCATATTATTCTCCCTTCTGTATGCCCGGTTCAACTACCGTTTTCCCTTCAGTCCTTCCTTCAGAGAAGTCATCTCGCATCATATGCCGGTCACGTCAACATGATATGGCCGTAGATGCTCTCCGGAGACAGACCGAAGAAGGGACCCCGGAGGCAAACCATCAGCTCCTTTGAGTGCTCATGCAGCTCTTCTGCTATAGAGAGAGCTGCACGGTACTGTGATACCTGCGAGATACCGTTCAGGATGATCCGTGTCTCTCTCAGGCCTGACCTGCCAAGATAGCCCTCCCGGTGAAGAATGAGAGCTGCCACATCGTGTTCATTCATAATGGCGCCCTCTGTTTTCTGCAGCAGTCTCATCACTATTTCATGTCTGTGAACATATTCGGCTGAAAGGGGGCAGCCCAGCGCCTCGATACCTGCCACCGTTATCACTGTATCGCAGTCTTCCGGGATAACAGGTTCGTAAGGTGCATGACCCTTCAACGCCTTCCCTCTGCTTCCATCCGCCTCTAGAAGCAGATAATCCAGATTCCCCCATCCAACAAGCTCTCTCACAGTCTCCATGGCTATGGCATCCAGCTTATTATCTCCTTCAACCAGCCGTGAGCCTACAATACAAAGCACGGGTTGATCAGCGCTCTCTCTCCAGCTCTCTCTGAAACTTCTCATACCGCTGTCCAGAAGAAACCACTCTTCTTTTCCTGAAGGTACTGCCATCTTCGTTGTGGTAGAGATGATGACTCTCTTTCCCTGCAAAACAAGTTCACGGCCCAGTTGAAACATGATTGTCGTTTTCCCACCACTTCCGGTGAGTGCAATGCACTTTCCGGAAGAACATTGAAGAGCTTGGAAGAGTGTCAAAACAGTTTTCTCCCGATATTGTGTTGTCATGAGAATACTTCGGAAAGCCTGTTACCTCCTGGTTGTTGCCGGACTTTTCTTCCAAACATGAAAAAGGAAGGTAATAGGTGAGATTTCTAGAAATAATACTGCGGTGCCAGTGTGAGAATACGTGGGTAAGGAGATGGACACATGGAGCTTGATGATGTAATTGAACAGGAAATGACGATCGAAGACCTTCTCCATATTATGGTGGAGCGCGGTGCATCGGATCTTCATCTGAAGACAGGTAGTGCTCCTATGATACGGATTGATGGAGAGCTTACACCTGTCACCTATGAAGTCCTCACACCCGATGTGGTGAGGCGAATGATTGAAAGCATTCTGACTGATGAGCAGAAGGCACGGTTCATTGCAGAGAAAGAGCTCGACCTCGCATACAGTGTTCCAGGTCTTTCACGATTCAGAATCAATGTATATCTTCAGCGTGGAACGTGGGGCACTGCCATTCGAGTCATACCGGCACGTCCCTTCACCATCGATGAATTGAAGCTTCCTCCCATTCTGAAGGATCTGGCTATGAAGCCGCGCGGTCTTGTGCTGGTTACCGGCCCCACAGGAAGCGGAAAGTCAACCACTCTTGCTGCCATGATCAACCATATCAATGAAAACAAGCGCTGTCATATTGTATCAGTGGAAGATCCCATAGAATTCCTGCATAAAGACAAGAACAGCGTCATCTGTCAGAGAGAAGTCGGCGCTGACACACATTCTTTCTCCCATGCTCTTCGCCACGTTCTCCGGCAGGACCCTGATGTCATACTCATCGGCGAAATGCGTGACCTGGAGACGACTTCAATATCAATTACAGCCGCTGAGACAGGCCATCTTGTGCTGGCCACTCTGCATACAAGCAGTGCTCCTACTACCGTCGACAGAGTCATCGATATATTCCCGCCGCATCAGCAGCAGCAGATCAGGATGCAGTTGTCGGTTACACTGGAAGGCATCCTCTGTCAGACTCTCCTTCCCAAGGCAAAGGGAAGCGGGCGTGTAATGGCCATGGAGCTTATGCCTGTAACACCTGCAGTCAGGAATATTATTCGTGAAGGTAAAACCCATCAGATCCCCAACATCATTCAGTCAGGAATGCAGTTTGGAATGCAGTCCCTCGATATGGCCCTGAGAAACCTTTACCTGCAGGGTATGGTAACCTTTGAAGACGCCCTTGCAAAGGCAGCCGTGCCGGAAGAGTTTGCCAGGCTGGTAGGTCATTAACCATTGAATATAAACGGAGGTTGAACGCCATGATGCAGTTTAATGAGCTTTTACGGTTCATGATTGAGAAAGCAACCCTGGAATTGCATCTTGTTCCGGGAAGTCCTGTAATGTACAGGGACAGTCAGTTTCAGCTGAACCCTGTTGATGCAGCAGTATTGTCTCCTGGTGAGATAAAAAAGCTCGTTACGGAAGTGCTGAGCCCTGAACAGAAGAATGAATTCGCGCAGAAAAATGAGATTACCATTGCCTACAGCGTTCCCGGCCTCTCACGCTACAGAATATCTGCATTTGTCCAGAGGAACTCAATTTCCATACTGATTAAGACAGTACCCCCAAATCCTCCCAACCTCGAGGAACTCAATCTGCCGCCTCTTGTCAAGGACATCGCCGACAAGGTGACAAAAGGACTGGTGGTAATATGCGGCCCCAAGCAGAGCGGAAAATCCAGCACACTGGCTGCAATAATAAACCATATAGTGGAAAACAGAAGCTGCAAAGTCATGACGCTGGAGAATCCAATCAAGTACCTTTTCAAGAATAAAAAAGGGGTGATATGTCAGCGTGAGGTCGGCATAGATGTGAAAGACTATGAAGCTGCTTTTGATTCCCTTCCCCATTCAGGCGGTGATATCTTTGTAATCAATGGTGTGGACACTTATGAGGTCGCCAGCAGGATTCTGACGATGGCTGCAGGTGGCCAGCTCATCTTTTTGACAACTGCTGCTGCAAACGTGCAGATGGTGCTTGAAAAGTTCATGGATCTTTATCCCCCCAACCTTCAGGGCCAGTGCAGGACACTTCTTGCCGTAGGTCTTGAATCAGTTCTGGCTCAGATTCTCGTCAAGAAGTCATCCGGTGATGAAGTAATGCCTGCAGTGGAAGCGCTCGTTGCAACAGGTCCAGTAAAAACCCTCCTCAGAGAAGGCAAGATGTACCAGATTCAAAGCATCATGTCCTCGGCTGGTCGCGAAATCGGCATGCAGACTCAGGAACAGGCTCTCAGGAGCCTTGTCAAAAAGAACATAATTACTCAGGATGAGGCATACGCCAATGCAGTGAGACCTGAGGAGTTCAGGAAGATTATGGCCCTGCCGTTCTGAGCTGTTGAGAAGTATGAAAGTGCGGAAGAGGCACGCTGCGGCGTGTTTCTTTTTATTTCAGAGGGCCCTTGTATTGAATCGAGTTGTCGAAATTGATTGATCCTTTGAAGCCTGTCAGGTATACCGGATAAAAGGTCTGAATAATCCTGCCGTTCTTTTTCATCACAAGTGGCTTCAGGAAATGTATGGACTCAAAGTTCTGATAGAAGAGTCTGAGCATGTTCTCTCTCTGCTCTACCGGAAAGCGGTCAACATAGAGAGCATTCATACCTTTAAGTGAAGGATAGTCTTCCCACTTCTGATATTCCCTACCCTGAAGGTTAAAAGGTGAATAGATGTGTATGTACTGCCGGGAATAGTAGGAAAGAGCGCTGGAGAGACTGTAGTTATCCGTCAGAATGAATGTCTTCTCTTTCCCTCCCAGATCTGACTGCAGAGAATTCAGCTCCGTTGCGAGATCTTCATAGGCGTACATCTCAATCAGACTGTTTCCTCTGAAAGACTCCTCTCCCTGGGGACAGGTCTTGGCGCTTACCTCAACCAGGCTTTGCGGATGAAGTGCAAAGAAATAGAGTGCACCTGTGCAGAAAAACAGGACTAGAAAGGTAAAAGAAAGTGAGAGTCCAGAAAAAATCCTCAGGTACCTCTTTGCCGAATCAGCACATTCGCTGAGAAAGATGGCGACACAGATGCTTCCGGTGATATAGCCCGCAATTGGCCAGTACACTTCAACCCTCTCAAAGAGACTCACTGCAACGAAGAACAGGAAGATGGGCATAGAAGTGCATGCACAATAAAGGAGAGCATCTTTCTGCTCTTTTATCCCTTTTCTGAAGCAATAGAAAAGTGAAGAGATGAAAAGGACAAAGAAAAATGGTGTCACAGCAAGCATCTGAAGTGACATGAAGTTTGTAAAATTACTTATACTAAGCTTTGGGGGGAACTGGTGGCGCTCTACAAGTTGAAATCCCAGGTTTTCCCAGTTGTGGTGGTAGTTCCATATCAGAAAAGGAGACACCACGACTGCGGCTGCGAGAAGAGAGATATACAAATCAGGCTTCAGAAGCTGTCGGCGGTGCTCTTTCGAGATTAAAAGGAAAAGGATGAAAGAAAAGGGAAGAAAGAGGGCCATCAGTTTACTCTGCAGGCTGAGGCCGAGTGCGATACCTGAAACGATCCAGAGAGCTCGTGAGCCTGTCTTGAGGGCTTTGTGGGCAAAGTAGATATAGAGGCTCCAGAATAAAATAAGTGGCGCATTTGGTGTTGCCATCGTTGAATCTACTGCAAAATAAGGAATGGTTAGAAGAAAAAGTCCTGCAATAAAGGCTGTTCTGTCATTTCCCGTCATCTCTCTGGTCAGTTTATAGATGACTATTGAATAGATCAGCGCGGCAAGAATTGAACCCATTCTAACCATTGATACAGTGGCTCCGCCTATATATGAAAAAAATGCAATCATCCAGGCAATCATCGGTGGATGATCATAATAACCAGGCGAAAGAAAGTTGGACCATCGATAGTAGTATGCTTCATCACCGGATATTGGGATGGTTTTTGAGGAGAAGAGCCTTACCATAGTCAGAAAGGCCAGTATTGCAAGGTAGATGAAAAACGCGCTTCGCGCACTGACAAAAGATCTGACGCCTGTAAAGCGTCTTTCTGGAATTTCCAGGTCGAGAGCGTTATTCAGAGTATATGAAAAAAGTTTCAAAAAACCTCCTTGCCCTCACGGTGGACAAAGCATTGACAGCATCTGTTTCCACAACGATGGCACAGTGTTCCAAAATGGAAAGATTCGATACATGATTATTAACACCTGCCCGTCCTCTATTTCTCACTCTATTCATCAATTTTTGTGATTTATCCGGCATGAAGAAACCGGCAGAATTAGTGCGTGCACCATCCCCCCTCCGGCCTGTCCCCGGAGGGGAGAGCAGGCAAGCACCTTCGCTACCCCCACAGGGGGGCAGGCAATGTTTCTATAGAAGTTCTGAGACATTGAGCCTCAGAGAGGAAGAGGCAGTGAGTCTGTCAAAGTATCTATGAAAGAGTGGTTTTCAAAGACCGCCTTTTTGCTTGAAGTCTCAGGATGGTCCTCAGTGATTATTGACATCCACGCAACTATTGACAGATCTGCGTCTGCTGCACTCTCCCCACAGGAGATTATCCGTCTTTCTCATCAGAAGGGTCTTGATGGGGTAGTGCTTGTGGAGAAGAATGCATACCTCAGCCGTGATGAGCTCACAGCGCTTCAGCGTGAATGCGCTATCCCTGGTTTTCTGATTCTGCGCGGCCAGGAGATTGAGTGTCCTGAAGGACGATTCATAGTAATAGGTTGTGATGATGCGCTTTCCAATCGACCCAACTATATCGAGACACTTAGAAACGTTCATGAGCACGAAGGGTGTGTTATTCTGGTGCACCCTTTTTCATGGAAATCACAGTTTGAGGGCTTTGGAGAGAACTATGTGGCGCTTTTTTCATCGTTTGACGGCGTTGAAATCTTTAACAGCACCCTCTCTCCCCGCGATATGCGCCTGGGTCTTGAGGTATACCGGCGCTCCAACTGTGGAGCCCTGGGCGGAAGTGAGGCAGGAAAAGCCGATAAAATTGGTCTTTTTGCCACAAAATTTCTGATCACTGTTACCTCTGAACGTGATCTTGCCTTTGCCGTAAGAAAACGACTGATGCGGCCCTGCGTGCTGGACGGAATAGATGTAGATCCTCGAGGCGGCAGGACGAATACGATCAGCTTCACGATTCATCGTGCCGGTATGGCGAGATGCAGGGGACTGCTTTTTGATCTCTACGGCACATTGGTCAATCTGCAGAGCTTTGAGGCAATGGATGAGTTTTACAAGATGGCACGATGGTTTCAACTGGAAGGAGTAACTGTTACCGGCCATGAGCTTTATGAATTCTACCAGAGAAGAGCGTTTGAGCTTTACCAGAGCGCCGTTGGGAGAATCTCCTTTCCTGAAGTGGACATTCTCCGTGTCTTCCGCGAAGCTATACACCACTTTTCAGGGAAGGACATGGGGGAGGAGTTCGCCAGGAAATCGGCGCTGATCTTCCGGTCGCTTACAATCAGAAGCATCAGTCTATATCCTTTTACACGAAAAATTCTGCGGGAGCTGAAGCGTCGCGGCTATCGAATGGGAATCATCTCAAACGCGCAGGCGGCCTTTACCATCCCTGAAATAGAAGACCTGAGGCTGGAGGATTTCTTTGATTTTATCATCCTGTCTTCCGATGTGGGGTGCAGCAAGCCTGAAAACAGGATATACGAGCTGGCTGTCCGTCAGCTCGAGATCCCTCCGGCCGAAATTGCCATGATCGGTGACGACCTTCACGGTGATATCCATGCGGCGCGAAAAGCAGGCCTGAAAACAGTCTTTATCAACAGTAATGTAGGGACCGCACCTTTCCCGGTTGAGCCTGACGTGACCGTTACGAACGGCGATCTGAGGAATCTACTGAGGATCTTCCCGTAAATTGGGGACAGACTCCAATATTAACAATTGTGCAGAGCTGTCAAAACAATGTTCATCAGTTAGAGGCATATGCAACTCTGTTCCAGTAACTGGCAGATCTCCGCTACTTCGCCTTATCTTCCTTCGGCAGTCCTTCTGCCAGCTTCCTGAGGCGCTTCTTCACCGCGTCGATATCAGGAGCCTGAGGCTCCAGTTCTAGATATTTTGAGAAGAAGTAGTGAGCGCGTTTTTTATCGCCCCTTATCTCGAAGACATTTCCCAGATTGTATGCGACGGTAGCGTTGTCGGGGTTTTCAAGCATCGCCTTCTTGAACTCTTCAATTGCTTCGTCATACATCCCCAGCTTTTTATAGACGAGTCCAAGGTTGTTAAGGGCGCCGACGTGGCGGGGGTCCTGGGCAAGCACGGCCATCAGCTCTCTTCTCGAGTTCTGATAGTTACCCTGGCGGTAGTGTATTATGGCCAGATTTATCCGCGCAGAGTGAAATGACGGATCATGCTCCAGCGCTCTGTCGAACTCTACAATCGCTTCCTGGAGGCGTCCGCTCTGCCCGTAAAGCACTCCGAGCGCATTTGAAACACAGGAGGCATCATTTCCTGACGACGAGATCTTCTTGAGCTCTGCTATGGCCTCTTCGCTGTTTCCGTTATAATAGCCTGCTACGGCCAGGTTGTAACGTGCCTTCCAGTTTCGGGGGTCTGCAACCACAGCCTGACGGAACTCCTCATATGCCCTTTCTACGTCTTTGCGCGACCAGTAGAGAACGCCGGCGTTATCGTGGGCATGACTGGAATCAGCGTTCTCTTCCATAACAGCAGCGAACTCCTGAACTGAGCCTTCAGGATTGCCCTGAACAAAGAGAAGGAGGCCCAGATTGATCCTGGCTGCGCTTGAACTGGGATTGATGGCAAGCGCTGTTCGGAATTTCTCCTCAGCCCTTGATAGATCGCCGCTTCTGAAATAAAGCATTCCCAGATTGTTCTGCGCTTCCGAAGATTGTGGCTTCAGCATCGCAACATGGGAGAGCGCTTGCTCTGCATCAGTGAATTCTCTCAGTTCTATCAGGGCATTTCCAAGTCCGGAAAGAGCTGTGATGTTATCGGGCTCTATAGATACGGCACGCCTGAAGGCCTCCCTGGCGTCGTTAAAATCGTCATCTTCAATGGATATGATTCCAACTCCAATGAGAGCTTCAATGCTGTCTGGTCTGGATGTAAGAATCTTTCTATAGAGCTTGAGAGCATCTGCGTTTTTTCCTTCCTGATGAAGGCGCGCCGCATCAATTAACAGGTCACCCTCTCCCTGCGCCTGGGAAGGTCCTGCAGAACAGACTGAAAGGAAAATGAAAAAAAATGCACAGAGTAGTGCATGAATAATACAATGTGATAAATCTCGTGTCAGAGTTCTACTCATACCGCTCATACAGGAATGAAAGCCTTATGCCTTTTCCTGTAATCATCACTTTATTTTCCGGGGTACTTTTCAACAAATTTCTCAAAAGCCAGCAACGCTCTCCAGAAGATATAGACTCCAAAGCCTGTGGCCGCTAATTGCACCAGTACTGTCAAGGCTCCCATGAACCCCATGAAACCGCCGCCGCCGCCCATTCCACCGCTCGGTCCGCCCATTGGCATAAAATACACCTCCATTATGACTAATTATTGCTTCAATCAGCGATGCTTCTGTATTCTCCGCCGCGATGCACTGCTCTGCATCTCCAGATTGAACTGCTGGAAAGCATCAGTCTATAATGTTCTCTGTTTTTCAGGATATTCCTCTCTGCATTTATATCAGGTGAGGCCCGGCCAGAGAACTCCCTGGTGCTGCTCCGGCTTCCTGTGATGTTTGAGAGAGGTCCTTTTTCCTGTCTTTTCAAAATCTTAATCTGCCGCTCTGTCAGGTTCAAGACTCTATCCCTTTTCTGGTAAGATTGATGTCCAGAACTCTCGGCCGCAGCTCGGGATTGGTACTGTCCTGAATAACGCTTTTCTTCAATTGGAAAGTATCAGGTTCAGCATCCTTCCTTTTCCTGATTAACTTCTTCGTCATCATTTTGATAAAGGCTTCCAGGATAGCAGCGTCAAACTGTGTTCCCATGCATTCCTCACGCATCTTCTTCAAAGCGACTTCCTCTGGAAATCCCTTTCGATATGGCCGGTCACTCGTCATCGCATCATATGTATCGGCAACTGCTATGATTCTGGCTCCAATAGGTATGTTTTCTCCCTTGAGGCCATCTGGATAACCTTTTCCGTCATAACGCTCGTGGTGATGCATCACAAGGTTCAAGACTTCCTTTTCGAGAGAACTGATCCCTTTCAGGATACGCACCGACGCCTTGGCGTGATCTTTCATCTTCTTCCATTCTTCATCATCGAGAGCCTTTTCTTTTCTTAAAATATGTTCCGGAGTTGATATTTTACCTACATCGTGAAGCGTTGCGGCTTTCCTGATTAGCTTTATCTCGTCTTCAGGCAGGCCAAGAGCTATGGCAAGCTGCTCTGAATATTCACGGACCCGGTCAACGTGATCGTGAGTATAGTCGTCTTTTGCCTCAATGGCCCGGGCGAGGGCAAGAGTGATTTCATCGTAGCTCTTCTCCAGATCGCTTATATATTCGATATTCTTCATCGCAATGGCTGCTTCAATCGCGATGAGGCGAAGATATTCTTCATGTTCATCAGTAAAATCGCCGCCCATAAGATAGTTGGCGAGTCCCATCAGCCCGAAAGGCTTGGGATCATGAAGCGTCTTCAGGGGGACACAGAGCAGGTTCTTGATCTTTTCATGTGTTCCGGCAAATGAGTTGGCCATCAATTCTATGTTTTCGGCACCGAGGCGGATTGAATTGCCTGTAGCCATTACTTCATAAAGTACTTCAGAGCTTTCAAACACCCGCATGGTTATTTCGCTCAGACTGCCATCGTAGTATTTGACATTAAGCTTTCCATTGTCGAATCTCATCAGAAATGCGGACTGAGAGCTGATCTCTCTTCTTGTCTTAGAAATAACGTCTTCATAAAGATGGTGAATATCTTTCTGCGTTGCCACATCGTGGGCAATCTGTCGAATTGTGTTGTTTTTCTGCCGCTCTATCTGAAAAGCTTCAGCAAGCTTCACTTTTTCTTCGTTCAGACGTTTCATAGCTACATAAGCTTCATCAACGGTCTTGGGGATCTGCCACATCATCTGCTGGGTTGTGCGATCTGTCCTTATATCTGAAACTGATGCCGGATTCGGTGAGACTGAAGACTCCTCCATTTTTTCTTCATCATCCTCTGACATGGATGAAGTCCAGAGGCACATAAGTGCTGATGAAAAGAATGTTACTATTATAAAAGGAATGCTGGGCGATTCAAAGTATCTTGGAAGATCGTTGGGAGCGCCTCTGGTCAGAAAAAAAACAAGGTAAATTGAAGAAATTATGGTAGCGCTGAGAAGTGCGTTGGCAGCAGACTGTCCCAGCGAGAAGGAGAGGATGAGAAGGAGGAAAAGCAGTAAAAATGGACTTTTAAATCCTCCGGTTGCGTAGATGGTTAGAGTGGCGAGGAATAGATCGAAGAGCCAGGTAATGTAGAAATACATGCGCCTGTCTATTTTTCCGGCCAGTAACAATGCCAGAATGCCATAGATTAGTGCTGCTGCGCAGCCTGCAATCTTGATCGTGGCAAATGTTTTAAAAAATTGAAGTGTGGCAAGAATAATTATTACTGATACAACTACAAGCAGTCTGATTATTGCATAGAGCCTGTCTTTTTCTATCTGCATTTCATTTCACTACCTCAGGGTGGGGTCTGGATGACTTTTCCGCCGCGAGCATTGCAAGAAATTCTCTCAGAACATCTGGATTGAAGTTTTTTCTGTTCATCTCTATCATCATCGAAATCGATTCTTCCTTTGTAAAGGCTTTGCGATAAGGCCTGTCTGTAGTAAGTGCGTCATAGACATCGGCAACTGTTATTATCTGCGCCTCTATGGGAATCTGATCACCTTTCAGTCTTTGAGGATAGCCTGTGCCGTCATACTTTTCGTGATGGTAGAGAATTCCCGGCAGAGAATCCTGCAGGAAGTTCAACGGCTTGAGCATTCTTGCTGCAATCTCCGGATGCTCCTTGATTACCTCAAACTCCTCTTCTGTAAGCTTTCCGGGTTTGTTGAGGATATCATCGCGTATACCTATCTTACCTATATCGTGGAGCGCTGCAGCCCTGCACATGGTGGCAATGAATTTTTTATCAAGGCGCATCCTCTTTGCAAGTTTCTCAGAGAGCTCCCTGACTCTTTCTGAGTGGCCCTGAGTATATACATCACGCTTTTCCAGGAATATGGCTATGGCGATAAGCGTATTTACATTTGTCTGCTCCAGTTCTGTATCAAGGAGCATATTATGAATAAAGAATGAGAATATTCCGGAGAGTACTGAGAGAAACTGGGTGTCAGATTCAGTCAGCTCATTACCTTTTTTCTTTCCAAAAGCTGCGAGCACACCCAGAAGATCCTGTGATGCAATGATCGGATAGAGATGAGCTTCTGTAAAAGCTTCCTGGTATTGTTTGAAAACTCTCATCTGTGCATCCAGACGCCTGTCTGACAACTGGATGGGAATACCCTTCTGGCTGAGCCATTTGATCATCCCGTCATTTTCCGGGAAACGCATGCGCTCTATCGTACTGGAGGAGAGGCCTGCAGATCCCTTGATTACATACATGTCTTTGTCTTTCAGCAGCAGAGCGGCACAGTCGGCACTGGTATTGTTGGGGACGAAATTTGCGAGAATACTATATACTTCACTGGCACCCTTGCCTTTCAGAGTAATGAGTGTGGAAAAGAGACTGTTGATTGTTTCTTTTCCTTTGGAGACAAGAGTTTCCGGCATTAACCTGGCAGATCTGCTTTCAGCTGTTGATTTAACCGCAAGATGCATCTCTGAAGTATTCTGTATTTCTGTTTTCCTCCGCCCCATGAATGATCCGAGTAAATAACCTGCTGCAAGAGATACAGCGAATGTTATCACAATCAATACTATTACAAGTGTTACATCATGCATAGGAATGACATCCTTCTTGTAAAGGAACTCCATTACACCTGAGCCCGGAGAGCATCGAGCCTGGCTATAACAGGCATCTGTCCCTCACACCAGACTCTAAGGCACATCAGACAAGCCAGGGAGAGGAATTCAGAATATCATAACCGCGTCTCTCCAGAAAATGTGCCTTTCAAGAGGAGTGTAAACAAGCCAGGGAAGAGGTTAATATATCATGATGCTTCTTTCTGTATATCCTCCACATAGCAAAGCCTTGGCTCCTCTTTTCCTTCAACTACTTCTTTTGTAATCACGCACTTGCGTACATTTGCACGTGACGGTATCTCATACATGATATTCAACATTATCTCTTCAATGATGCTTCGAAGTGCCCTCGCACCGGTCTTTCTCTTCTGTGCTTCGCTTGCAATAGAGCCGATGCCATCCTTTGTGAACATGAGCTCTACATGATCCATGGAGAACATTTTCTGATACTGTTTGACCAGAGCATTACGCGGTTCCACAAGGATGCGTTGAAGCATCTCAGAGTCAAGCGGATGAAGAGTAACTACGATAGGGAGTCTTCCTACAAATTCCGGGATGAGCCCGTATTTGAGAAGATCTTCCGGCATCACATTTGAAAGAATATCGCCTATCTTTTTTTCTTTCTTTGTCTGAATGTTTGCCCTGAAACCGATAGACTGTTCCTTAACTCTTGCCTCTATTGTCTTGTCAAGACCTTCGAAGGCGCCGCCGCAGATAAAGAGAACATTTGTTGTATCGATTTGAATGAACTCCTGATGCGGATGTTTTCTTCCGCCCTGTGGCGGCACGTTTGCAACTGTTCCCTCCAGTATCTTTAAAAGGGCCTGCTGAACACCTTCACCTGAGACATCCCGTGTTATGGAGGGATTTTCACTTTTTCTGGCAATCTTGTCAACTTCATCGATATATACAATACCCTGCTGCGCTTTCTTGACATCATAATCAGCGGCCTGTATCAGCTTAAGCAGGATATTCTCCACATCCTCACCAACATACCCGGCTTCTGTGAGGGAGGTAGCATCAGCAATTGCAAGAGGTACATTCAGAATCTTTGCCAGTGTCTGGGCCAGATAAGTCTTCCCGCATCCTGTAGGGCCTATGAGAAGTATATTACTCTTTTGAAGCTCGACATCATCGCTCTGACTGCTCATCAGATGAATTCGCTTGTAATGGTTGTATACGGCCACAGAGAGCGTCTTCTTTGCCTTTTCCTGACCGATCACATACTGATTCAGTATCGTGTTGATCTCCTTGGGCTTTGGAAGATTCCTGAGCCTCAGATTATCTTCATTGCTGTGAGAGAGCTCCTCCTCGATAATCTCGTTGCAGAGCTCTATGCACTCATCACATATATATACACCGGGTCCTGCGATGAGCTTTCTGACCTGTTCCTGGTTTTTTCCACAAAAGGAACACTTGAGCTGTCCCCTGTCATCACCAAACCGAAACATTGGAACCCTCCTTGTGAGCCATATCTTCACTTCATTGCAGATCACAGGAAAGACAGCCGGGATTCTCCTCATTCTCCTTACAAACAGGTGTCGATAACGATACCTGCAGAATTCTCAAGCTGTCCATTCCCATTGTATCATAAAAGGATATTCTAAGACAACTACCTTGATTCCTTGGAGATTACCTTGTCGATAATTCCGTATTCCAGTGCCTCCTGAGCAGACATATAGTAGTCTCTCTCGGTATCCTTTTTTACCTTTTCAAGGTCCTGGCTTGTATGAGACGCTATGATTCTGTTCAGCGTCTCCTTTGTTTTGACGATCTCTCTGGCATGAATATCAATGTCAGTGGCCTGACCGCCTATTCCACGGGCCCAGGGCTGATGAATCAGTATCCTGGAATATGGGAGGGCGAATCTTTTTCCATTGGCTCCTCCACAAAGAAGAAGTGCTGCGGCGCTTGCAGCCATGCCCATGCAGATCGTCGATACATCGGGCTTGATTACCTGCATACAGTCATAAATGGCCAATCCGGCCGTTGTCGAGCCTCCAGGGCTGTTGATATAAAGATCTATGTCTTTATCAGCATCTTCCTGCTCCAGATAAAGAAGCTGGGCAATGACCAGATTTGCTACGGCATCTTCAATAGCATCTCCCAGAAAGACAATCCTGTTTTTCAGGAGTCTTGAGTAGATATCATAAGCCCGCTCTCCCCTCGCTGTCTGTTCGACAACCATGGGAACCAGATGTTGATTCATAAAATCGGGATACATATTACAGCTCCTCTCTTTCTACAGTTATTCTGATTATTCATTTTACTGATTCATTAATGTCATCGACAGATTCTCTCTGCTCAGGCTTTTGCTTCCTCGGCATGTTCCTTGGCAACTTCTTCGCCCTCTGCAGCCTCAGACTCCTCCTTTTTCCCAGTGCTTCCCACCGGCACATAGCTGATCTTCGCCTTTCCAACAACGAAGTCCATTGTTTTCTTCTTCAGCATGGCATACTTCATGGCTGGGATTCGACTTTCTTTCTTTAGAGTTTCCTTAAGCTTGTTAAAGTCCTGCTTGAGTTCGCCGGCTATCTCCCTTATCTTTTCATCGACTTCCTCGTCGGAAATCTCTATATTTTCCTTCCTTATAATAGACTCAATAGCCATTTCGAGCTTTGCCATTCTCTCTGCCTGAGGCTTGAGAGCCGAAACGAACTGCATCACATCTCTGCCCTGCTGCGCCAGATAAGATTCAAGCTGGATTCCCTGTGCAGCGAAATTTCTTCTCATATCATCGAGCAGAACTTGAGTCTCATAGCTGATGAGGCTTGAAGGGATGGGCTCAGTGACTTTTCCGGTGAGAATATCAGCTATCTGTTCCTCGACCTGTGCAATGGCCTGCTCATCAGCCTTCTTCTGCAGCTTTTTTCTCAGCTCGGCTCTCAGCTCTTCCATGGTCTGTGAGGTGGATACTTCCTTCGCAAAATCATCGTTCAGTTCGGCGAGAATCTTATGTTTTATCGCATGTATCCTGAAGTAGAAATCAACGACCTGACCCTTCAGGATTTCTGAAGGATAATTCTCTGGAAATGTTACAGTGAACCTCTTCTCTTCGCCTTTCCTGAGGCCTTTCAGGTTGTCTATGAAGCCCGGGATAAACATGTCCTCCTTCATCTCCATTATATAATCCTTTGCGCTTCCATTGGGAATAGACTCACCATTGAGAGTGCCTTCGAAGTCCACCAGAGCTGAATCACCGACTTCAATACCGCGATCTTCTCTGATTTCCTCCAGTTGTGCAGCATTCTGCTGCATTATTTTGATGGTCCCCTCTACGTCTGCGTCTTCAACATCGGATTTTTCCTGAATGATTTCGAGCTCTGTATAGCCTTCGAGCTCTATCTGCGGCTTCACCTCAAAAGTGGTTTTGAATATCATATCCTTACCGCGCTCAAGCTGAATAACATCCATCGAGGGCTTGCTGAGGGGGGTGAGGTTTTCCTTTTCAAGCGCATCCTGAAGAGCAGGGATTGCACAATCCTCCATTACCTGAGACATCAGGATCTGTTTGTTCAGATGTTTTTCTGCCAGCTTCACAGGAGCTTTTCCTTTTCTGAAACCTGGAATAGTGATTCCGCGTGCAGCTTCATTGAGACGTTTTTTGTATGACTCTTCAAGTGTCTGAGAATCAACGGTGATCTCAACTGTAACTGTAGAATCCTGCCCTTTTTTCACATCTACCTTCATGGTTACTCTCCTCTGCTCTCATTGATGGCTTTCCCTGAATTGCTGGAAAAGCAAAGAGGACATCTCCTCTGGCAGGTGGACAAGCGTGTGATGTGCAAAAAAAAAACTCCCTACACAAATATTCTGTTTGTCTCATTTCCACCAGGCGGCGACATCTTATGAAAAACCTTTAAAAATCTATGGAGCGGAAGAAGGGATTCGAACCCTCGACCCTCGCCTTGGCAAGGCGATGCTCTACCGCTGAGCTACTTCCGCATCTTAACTGTTCTGTGGGGTGCCCCTTTATGGGCGAGAAGGGACTTGAACCCCCACGACCGTTAGGCCACAAGATCCTAAGTCTTGCGCGTCTGCCAGTTCCGCCACTCGCCCTCGTGACCTTTACTATTTAGACTTTTCTATTAAAAATCCTTTTTCAGGATTTTTTACCTTACGATGGGCCATGAGGGGCTCGAACCCCCGACCCGCTGATTAAGAGTCAGCTGCTCTACCAACTGAGCTAATGGCCCGTAATTACTCTATCAAAGAACAATTTCTTAAAATAGGCCGTGATGGTATCGAACCATCGACACCCTGATTAAAAGTCAGGTGCTCTGCCACTGAGCTAACGGCCCAGATTCAACAACTCTGGCGCGCCCGAAGGGATTCGAACCCCCAACACACGGATCCGAAGTCCGATGCTCTATCCGTTGAGCTACGGGCGCCATCCTCGGTCACCGGGATGACCGCCTGGATTAGAGGGTGAGCGATGGGATTTGAACCCACGACCCCTGGTTCCACAGACCAGTGCTCTAAACCACTGAGCTACGCTCACCATGGAGACCTTTCGGTCAATACTCATCAAGGTCTCTTCGCTGTAAACGCGCCCAAAGGGACTCGAACCCCTGACCCGCTGCTTAGAAGGCAGCTGCTCTATCCTCTGAGCTATGGGCGCTCAACCCGGACATCCGGGTCTGCGAATCGGGGCGAGAGGATTTGAACCTCCGACCCCCTGGTCCCAAACCAGATGCGCTACCAAGCTGCGCTACGCCCCGCATGCCCAAATGATTATCCATAGTATAACCTGTCAGTTTGTCATTGTCAAGGTTTTTTAAGTTCTGTCATTTTTTTTCTAATTCCCATTGCCATGGGCATTTGTCCAATCGGAGAGGAAAAAAGGAGTGCGCTGTGAAATAAAAGCATGACAGATAAAAAGAAATCAATGGACAGGAGGTGATACCGTGCTGGAGCATTTTACCATACAGGAACACCTGCTTCTTGAAATCTGGACAGACGAGAAAGCCCTCCATAATGGACAGACTCAACAGACAGATAATGGCACGGCTCACAGAGAATCAGATTTCTCAGGTGAGTAACTCACAGGCGCCTGTAGGCGCGATACGAGACAATTTAAATCTTCCATACTTTATCAGGAGGACCTCATGAAAGCCAAGCTAAACTATATTCTGGGCGGTATTCTTGCACTTTCATTCTCTCTTGTCGCCTCTACAGGCGTGCTGATGCTTAATGAAAACACACGCAGCGTGGGATTTTTCGCTTCATGCCTGCAGTCAGCTCTCCCTCTGATGAGAAAGGTTCACATCATTGTAGGACTCATTCTTATAGCTCTCGTAGCATATCATATCATCAGAAACTGGGATTTTATTGTATGTATGACCGAGTTACTCCGTCATGAGCGTGAAGCTCAGATTCAGAATCCTGAAGAGGAAGCAGACCAGGGCGATTCCGAGTCAGAGATATACGAAGAGATAGACGAAGCTGCCGATGATGATGAACCATATGATGATGAGCGCATCTCAGAAGAAGATGATGATTCTCCGGACGGCAGAGGGAACCAGAGCAGCCGATGAAAGAGCAATTCTACAGGGGGCTTCCATGGCAGAAGAACTGCATCACGATATACTGATTCTCGGCTCGGGTATCGCAGGCCTCAGGGCCGCTCTGGAGATTAGCGTAAAGAGCGGGGGGAAAGTGGATGTTGCGATAATTTCCAAAGTTCAGCTCATGCGCTCCCACTCAGTTGGGGCTGAAGGCGGAACAGCAGCAGTACTGCGTCCTGAGGAAGGAGACACTCTGGCGCTTCATGCATGGGATACAGTCAAAGGCAGCGATTTTCTGGCCGATCAGGATGTTGTCGATCGCTTCGTTAAACTTATGCCTGATGAGATTCTGCGTCTTGAGCACTGGGGGATACCCTGGAGCCGACGTAAGGATGGCCGAATAGACCAGCGTCCCTTTGGTGGTCACAGCTTTCCAAGGGCAGTCTATGCCGCAGACAAGACTGGCTTTTTCGAGATGCAGACTCTGTATGACACTCTTACCGCATATGACAACGTGACTCGCTATGATGAGTGGTTTGTAACATCCATCATAAATGAAGATGGAGAGTTCAGAGGCATGACAGCCCTGGATATGGCCAGTGGCGCATTTCTTACAATCAGAGGCAAAGCACTGATTATAGCTTCAGGAGGCATCGGGCGTGTTTCCGGATTCACCACCTATTCCTACAGCTGCACCGGCGATGGATGCGCGATGGCATACCTCAGCGGTATCCCGCTCAAAGATATGGAGTTCATCCAGTTTCACCCAACCGGTCTCGTTCCCACAGGCATCCTGATGACAGAAGCCTGCAGAGGCGAGGGGGGATACCTCAGGAACAGCAATGGCGAGCGATTCATGGAGCGCTATGCAGCCGGAAGAATGGAGCTGGCACCCAGGGATATCGTGTCGCGGTCGATCATCACAGAGATTAACGAAGGCCGTGGCTTTAAAGGTCCGCGCGGCCTCGATTACATCCATCTCGACATGACCCATCTCGGTGCTGCCACAATTAACGAGAGACTTGGCTTCATAAGGGAGCTTTCGATGAAGTTCGTTGGCATTGACCCTGTTCATGAGCCGATACCGATCAGGCCGGTCTGGCATTACCTTATGGGCGGTATCGATGTCAATATCAATCAGGCTACTGTGATAAAAGGGATCTGGGCTGCAGGTGAGGCGGCCTGCGCCAGCCTTCATGGGGCGAACAGGCTGGGTACAAACTCAACCGCAGAGTGCCTGACATCGGGAAAAATTGCAGGCGAAGAAGCCTGCTGCTATGCCCAGGGGAAGGAGCAGCTCGGCGTATTGCATCATGACAGAATTGCCGCGCAGAAGGATATTATCTATCACGGTCTGCTCGAAGGCGACGGGAGCGAGAATACATACGTGCTCAGAGCAGCTCTTCAGGCCTCCATTGATCAGAACTTTGGCGTATACCGCGACAGAGAACACATGCAAAAAGGCGTCGAGGCAATAATGACTATCAAGGATCGGTACAGGAAGCTCAAAGTGGCAGACAAGAGCAAAGCCTATAATACAGATCTTCTCTTTGCGCTGGAGCTGGGATTCATGCTGGAAGTGTCAGAGATAGTTGCAAAAGGGGCATTGACGAGGGAAGAATCCCGGGGAGGTCACGCCAGAACAGACTTTCCAAAGCGGAACGACGACATATGGCTGAGACACACGCTTGTTCATCATACCCCTCAGGGTCCACGCTTTGAATATGCACCAGTGACAATTACTCACTGGAAGCCTGTCGAGAGAAAGTATTAGGAGGGCGCCATGAAGACTCCGAACATCGAGAGGAAGGTTCGCGGAAATAACCTTGGACTGCGTGGCTGGATATACGGAGGCTCATATCGGATTGAGCGCTATCTGTTTACCCTGCATCGACTCACAGGCCTCGGTATTCTTCTCTATCTGCTCATCCACATCGGTATCACATGGTTTAAAAACGATCCGGCAGTATGGACAACTCTAATGCAGTTTTTAGAGCATCCTTTCTTCAGAGTTGGTGAATACTGTGTATTCTTCGGCGTTTCCTTTCACGCCATGAACGGGATCCGCCTCATAATTGGTGAATTCGGCTATCTTCTCGGAAAGCCGACTCTTCCGATCTATCCCTATCCACTGGCAATGCTCAGACAGCGGCCGATACTGGTTGCACTGATGTTGCTTACGGCAGTGGTGACTCTGTACGGAGGCTTTGATCTTTTCCGGGATCTGTTTATCCATTCATGACAGGAGGGAACAGATGAAAGAATCTACACTCTGGGTGCTGTTCATTCTGGCTGGAGCTGTGATTATAGTGCTTCTGGGGATACACATGGCTATCATGCACATGGACGATCTGCTGGCACTTGCAGGAATCGGCTACCGTCAGCCACTCTCATTTGATTCAGTAGCTGCACGCTCTAAAATGATTGTCCATGTCATCATATATACACTGCTGCTCGCCACAGCGTTATTCCACGGACTCTACGGACTCCGCTCCATTGTCTGTGAACTGCCTCTCAGCGGTATGCTCAGAAGATTGACTGATGTGGCAGTGACTGCAGCAGGCATTGTCTTTTTTCTGTGGGGCGCTGCAGCTATCATAATAGGATATATGCCCCGTTAACGACAGATGCTTCAACAGGAGGAGCTATGAGTAACAGAAACACCGGAAAGGGCGAACAGCGCATCGACAGGGAGATCACGTTCAAGGTGGAGCGGTTCGATCCAGATAAGGATCGTGCACCGTATTTCAAGGAATACCGCATCATCCTGAAGCGGGGTATGACTGTTCTGGATGGTCTGATGCATATAAAGGAGACACAGGACTGCACACTCTCATATCGTAAATCCTGTCGGATGGGCATATGCGGTTCTTGCGGAATGATGGTGAACAGACATCCGGTGCTGGCATGTCAGACTCAGATTTCAGAATTGGACTGTGATGTGGTGGAAGTCCGCCCTCTTCCGAATTTTCCGATTATCAGGGATGTAGTGCCCGATCTCACGCCGCTTTTTGACAGACATCAGAAAATCAAACCATATATCATAAGAAAGAACAAAGAGGAGCAGGATCATCCTACAAGCGAGTACCTTCAGGATCCAGACGAACTGGAACACTACCTTCAGTTTTCATACTGCATAAAGTGCGGATGTTGTATTTCTGCCTGCCCGACTTCTTCCACGAACGATGATTATACAGGTGCGCAGGCCCTTGCACAGTGTTATCGCTACAGCATCGATATCAGAGATGAGGGGTTTGAAGAGCGGCTTGAAATAGTCGATACACCGCATGGTGTATGGCGCTGCCATTTCCCTGGAGCCTGCTCTGAAGCCTGTCCACGAGGTGTAGATCCTGCCTTTGCAATTCAACTGCTGAAGCGCGAAGTGTCTGGCAAGGCTCTTGGCCTCAATAAGAGCCGGGAAGGTGCTTCCTGTGCCGGTCCATACAGGAATGCAGTGAAGAGAGCAGATATACCTGATGCTCCTGCAGAGACTGCTGAAAAGAAAAATTGAGCCGCTATTATGACTCTGGCCGCGCTATCTTCCAAAGAAGCTGCTGATATCAAAGAAGAGCTCCCGCTCCGCCTTGCAGCCCCGGCACTCAATAGTGAGGCAGTCGAGCTTCTCTTCAGGAAAAAGGCTCTGGCCGGTATAGCAGTAATTATCTCCGCATAAGGGACAGGACAGGGTCTTGATATACTCCTTCTCTTCCCTGATACTCCCTGCAGTAACAATCTCCACTTCCCTGCCGTTGATGTTCCGCTTCTCTTTCATGGCATTCCCTCTGTGTAAATGTCCAGGAACTTCTATAGAAACGCTGCCTGCCCCCCTGTGGGGGTAACGACCGCATTTTCCTGCTTCAGTTTACAGTTGATGTTCCCACCCTCCATACTCTTTTATACCACGAAAGCCGAGGGTGTGCAACCCGTCTTTCAACCCATTATTCCCCCTCCGGGCGGGCAGTATTCCACCATTCCAATTGTGAACAAAGCGAACCAGGCTCTTTCCCCTTTCGGAACTTATGAGTCCCTCTTCTTTTCGGCAAGCAGTTCAACTGCCGCCTGATGTCCCTGCTCTCTGGCAATATCAAGCGGCGTTCGCGACTCATTGTCTCTTATATCCATCGAGGAGCATCTTGACATGAGAAGACTCACAATATCACTGTGCCCCTTGAATGCGGCTCTGTGCATAGGGGTCTGACCGTCTGTCTTTCTGGCATCACAATCGGCTCCCCTGGATATGAGCAATTCCACAGTTTTCAGAAAGCCTCCTATTACAGCACAATGAAGCGGTGTGGCACGGTCATTATCTGTCACAGCATCTATCTCTGCACCGGATGAGAGCAGCAGGTCCACAACTTCTGTATGGCCTTTCGATGCGGCGTAGTGCAAAGGAGAAGCTCCCCTGTTATCCCGTGAATGCAAGTCGGCTCCATGTTCAATCAGAAATCTGAAATATTTGATTTGCCCTGAATTTGCCGCATAGTGAAGAATAGTCGCTCCGTCTTTATCTCTCAGATTTACGAGCCTGGGGTACCGCTTTATCAGTGATACGGCCTCTGTGAAGTCTCCTTTTGCCACTTTTTCCTGCATCCCTGTAATCTCTTCATCAGAAGGTTCTTTCTGTGTCTCGGTTTGTAAGGAAATAAGAGGATGAACACCTTCTCTCTTTCCCCTGTTTCGGAAGAATCCGGCGAAAACTATGACGGGAAGCACAGTACCTGAAATGAGTATAATAAGATTTGTCAGGGAAAGTGGGGAGTAGAAGATATTAAGCGACCAGTCGAAAAGGGGGATGAAAAGTACTCCGATGACTTTCCAGGCCGCCAATACACCCAGTATGCCCAGTGTAGGATTATTAATGAAGCTCTGCCATTTCCGCGCGGCAGATTCGGACATGAACAGCATTACAGCACTGGAGCCATCCAGTGGAGGCAGAGGGAGAATGTTCAGAAGAAGAATCAGCAGATTCAGTGTAAAAGCAAGACTTAAAAGCACTGGAAAAGCCTTTGGTATTTCCGGAGCCGCCTTCACAATACCTGAAAAAAGATCTTTGTACATCAGGCTTTCAGGCATTTCAAAGAATCCCAGATACAGGCCCAGATATATGGCGGCTCCAGAGAGCATTAATAGAAACAGATTCGCAAGCGGTCCTGCAAGAGCCATTCTTGCAGCACGATGAGGATATCGGTCAGCCCAGAAGCTGTTATAAGGAGCCGAGCCCCATCCCATGACCCAGCCGGAGAGCAGATAACTGAGAACCGGAACCACTACTGTGCCGAAGGGATGACGCCGGATATGCGGAACAGGATCAATAGTCACCAGGCCGCTGGCAGCTGCCGTGTCATCACCTCCGCACTGTGCCGCGAGCGAATGTGCCGCTTCATGCAGTACAAGCTGAAACAGAAATATTGCATACCAGGCAAGTCCAAGTGCAATGCCAGAAAAAGCAGGTGATTCCATGGAATTCTCCCAATTGCAGTGATGATGGAATCGAAGCTGGCGACGACTCTGAAGTTATTCCATTCCTGATCAGTTCGAGGCTTGACTGTGTCTTCTCCTCCCCCGGAGCCACTTTCATTCAATGTAATTAAACCTTCCACACCGAGCAGAGACTTCGGCAATGCTCCACTTCCGATGGCAAGGCCAGCTGATGAGTCGGGGCGATGGTTGTGGCTGATGCTGCAGCTATGGCATGATTCAATGCCTCTGCCGGAGGCTCACCCTCTGCCCGTGAGGCACAGTACCCTCCCAGAAGGGAATCTCCTCCACCGACTGTGAGATGGGTCACAGCGTTGTTGCAGCGGCCTCTCCAGATCCCGTCTTTGACAAAGAGAAGAGCTCCTTCTCTTCCTCCGGAGACGAGAAGCTCTGTACGGGCAGCCACAGTTCGCACTTCGGTATTACTTTCTGCCTGATCAAGCGTGGTGAGCTTATGCCCCGTCATTGTTGAAAGCTCTATCATGTTGGGCTTTGCAATATGGGGATTTGCGTTTATGCCTTCCCGGAGAGGGATTCCTGAACTATCCAGGACTGTGGTGATGCCGGATTGGCGCGACTTTTCGATTATCTCTCTATAAAAGCCCTGTGAAAGTCCCGGAGCCAGAGAACCGCTCAGTATGAGCCAGTCGCCTTCACTGCAGCAGGAGAGAATCCAGCTCTTCAGCTCTTCTTCTCTGTCTGCGGGAAAAGCAGTTCCATGGGAGTTTATCTTGAAGCTTTCTGCTGTTTGACAGGCAGTGATCACCACGTTTCTCCGGAGCGCTCCGGGCACAGGGAATATCTTATGAGGCACACCTTCTGCTGCCAGGAGAGATGAATGCTCTGCGCATGAGAATCCTCCGCCGGGGTAAAGGGCTATGACCTGCTTCCCAAGTCTGTGCAGAATTCGCGCCACATTCACTCCTTTGCCTCCGGGATGAACAGTTTCAGATACTGCAGTTAAGACTCCTCCTTCGGTGAGAGAGTTGACAGTGATGCACCAGTCAAGTGCGGGATTAGCGGTAAAGGTTAAGAATCTCATAATCAATATATGGCGACGACATGATACTGGTCAGTTGCTGGCGAGTATTCAACGGATATGACAAAATACCTCTGAGGCTCGGATGCTTCTGCCGCCATCACGCTGCAGCGTGTGAACCTGCCGTGTGGCCTGAAGACCAGGCCCACTGCAGGTTGAATCCGCCGCAATCTCCGTCTACATCGATAATTTCACCTGCAAAATAAAGGCCCGGAACAATCTTTGACTGCAGTGTTCCTGAATCGATCTCTTCTGTGCACACGCCACCTGTGGTAACCTGGGCGTGAGACCAGTTGAAGAAGCCTGTTACAGGGAAACGCCAATCCTGCAGGATTCCGGTGAGCCTTTGAAGCTCAGGATTCGTAATTGCTGCAGCAGGTGCATCCCGATGGGGAATTCCTGCAGATTTCAGCACAACAGGAATCAACTGCTTGTTGATGAACCCTACCAGTGCAAAATCGAGGTTTTTACTTCCACTCCTGCCTAGGCGTGCGGATAGCGACTCCATCAGAGTCTGATGGCTCATTTCCGGAACAAGCGACACCTGAATCTCTACGTGCTCACCTTTTCTCTGATGCTCCAGTGCGGTACGGCTCAGATTCAGTATCGGAGGTCCTGATATGCCATACTCGGTGAAGAGGATCTCACCTTCGGCAGACTCTGCAGTCTTTTTATCGACCAGAACGGAGGCTCTGCCGTCCCACTTTATTCCGCGGATCTGCCTTAGAGAGTTAAAATCCAGCTTCAACGGTACCAGAGCTGGGTTTGGCGTAATAATGCCGTGCCCGAGCATTGACGCAAGAGGATAGCCGAGACCTGCTGAGCTCAGATTCGGTGATGCTTTTCCCCCTGCTGCCAGGATCACCCGGTCAGCCTCATGGAGTGAGCCGTCGTGCAGCGACATGACAAAATTTCTGCCTGTTTTTCTCAGTGAAACAACCTCAGAATCGCAGTGTATCCGTACTTTGAGCTCCTGAAGCTCATGGCGCAGAACGTCCAGGACACTGGAAGCCTGGTTGGAGCGGGGAAAGACCTTGCCATTCTCCTCCACTTTGCAGGTTATGCCCAGGGTATTGAAAAAATCAAGAGTTTGCTGAACCGTAAACCCGGCAAGTGCAGAATCTGCAAACCCCGGATTCTCTCCATGATAGTTTGAGCTTTGAGTGAACACATTAGTGAAGTTGCATCGGCCGTTGCCTGTCGCGAGAAGCTTCTTTCCCACCCGTGCGTTTTTTTCCAGGATCACCACGTATGCGCCTTGTCTCGCTGCGGCGATGGCAGCCATCATTCCTGAAGCCCCGCCGCCTATTACGGCTATGTTTCTGATAGACATGCAGTATTCCTTTCAATATACAGAAAAATTACTATTGCCCGGCCCACGGTTTTCATAATTCTTGAAAGCAACCCGAGCGGTCATAAAAATTGTAAATAATGGAACTTAGTTCGCTTCGCTCACAATTGGAATGATGGAATGTTGGAATACTGGAGTATTGGGTTTAAGATTTAAGAGGAGAGACGGAGTTCCATGGTTTTTCTTCTTTCTTCAACCCATCATTCCACCATTCCAGTGTTCCATCATTCCAAACGCGGTCGTTACAACGTTTCTATAGAAGTTCCGAGACATTTAATTAAAGAGTCTGTCCCCATCCTCTAATCACTGCTTCGGCAACTTTCAATCCATCAACAGCGGCAGACATTATTCCTCCTGCATAGCCGGCACCTTCACCGCAAGGGTAGAGCCCTCTCACATTGGATTCCAGCAGCTCGTTGCGCAGTATCCTTACAGGCGATGAAGACCGCGTTTCCACGCCTGTGAGCACTGCATCAGGAAAGGCAAAGCCTCTGATTTTCCGGTCAAATGCCGGAATACCTGCCTGTATCGTTTCAATTACATAAGGCGGCAGGCATTGCTGCAGTCTGACCATTCTGACTCCAGGCCTGTACGAAGGCTTTACAGACCTGATGACAGTCGAGAGCCTGTTTTTGAAAAAATCCCCTAATAGCTGAGCCGGAGCTCTGTAGTCTCCTCCACCTGCCCTGAAGGCCTGCTGCTCGAAGATGCGCTGAAAAGCCACGCCGGCAAGAGGATGGTCATCGTTGAAATCCTGAGGATTGACGCCTACAAGAAGCGCGCTGTTGGCATTATCTCCACTGCGGAGATAATTGCTCATGCCGTTTGTCACCACACCGTTCTCTTCTGAAGATGCCGCAATCACCGTCCCGCCGGGACACATGCAGAATGTATACAGCGAGCGCCCGGAAGGATGATGATAGGCAAGTCTGTATTCGGCCGGGGGGAGAGAGGGATGACCTGCCCAGCTTTTATACTGGACCTCATTGATAAGGCTCTGCGGATGCTCTATGCGCACACCGATTGAAAAAGATTTGGGAACGATGGCAATGCCCCGGCGAAACAGGGTCTCAAAGAGATCCCGGGCGCTGTGTCCAGGCGCCAGGATTACAGCCGTGGTCCTGAAAGTCTCCCCTTCAGCAGTGCGCACTTTTCGAAGTCTGTGATCTTCTATCTCAAAATCACTGACTCTGCAGTTGAATCTCACAGTCCCACCGAGGGCCTCAATCTTTTTCCTCAATGCCATAACCGTCTTTTTCAGCAGATCGGTCCCGATATGCGGTCTGTATGAATGAAGGATCTCTCCAGGCGCCCCTCCGTTTACCAGCTCCTGCAGTACCTTGCGGCATCTCATATCCCGGATCAGTGTCGTCAGTTTGCCGTCTGAGAAGGCTCCGGCTCCTCCCTCTCCGAACTGCACATTGCACTCTGTATCCAGAGCGCCGCTCTCCCAGAACTTCCTTACATTGAGGGTCCTCTCCGGTATGGCCATGCCCCTTTCCAGAACCAATGGCCTGTAACCCATCTCTGCGAGAAGCAGTGCGGCAAAAAGCCCGGCAGGCCCTGCGCCGATGACAAGCGGCGGATTCTCCATCGGCTCTGTGCCTGGCTCAGGGCTTCGGTACTGGACAGGATCGGCGTGTATGATGTCTTTATCCTGGCATTTTTCCATGAAGCTGTTTTCATCCCGGAGCTCTACATCAAGAGTATAGACGAGGGACACAGTGCCTTTTTTCCTTGCATCGATCGACTGCCTGTGAATAGTGAAACGGAGCAGATCAGAGCTCTGCACACTGAGCTTTTCAAGCAGAAGGGACTCGAGATTCTCCGGTGAATCCGGAAGGGCGATTCTGATACCTGAAACTCTGAGCATACCGTTATCTCGGACTTTTCTTTTTCTTCCATGCCTCCAGAAAGGAGTCGCAGTAAATATCCTTGCCCAGCAGCAGCTCTGCCGTGGCTGCTGCATCCATCAGATCGCCGTCGAGAGGGTCCAGGATTGCCGCATCGAGGCCCTTTGAAATGGCCATGACCAGAAATGCTCTGTTTATAAGGTCCCTGTGCGTACACTTCTGGGAGACATTGGAGAGGCCTATTATGAAATGAGGCGGAGGGTCTGAGAGGATCCTGCACTCGCTTATCGTGGAGAGCACCTTCGCTGCCTGATCCTGCGCCACATTGACCGGAAGTACTATAGCGTCTATATAGAGATCTTCAGGCTGGATATCGTGCTCCATCGCCGAGGCCAGGATCGAGAGGGCCAGCTCGGTCCTCTTCTCTACATCGCCTGGAACGCCTTTTTCATTCATCGTGAGGCCGATCACCGAGGCACTGTATTTCCTGGCAAGTGGCAGCAGGATGTCCAGCTTTGCTTTTTCCGCAGTGGTAGAATTTATGATGGGGCGATTTTTACAGAGCTTCAGGCCGGCCTCAATGACATCAGGCCTGGCGCTGTCTATTGCGAGCGGTACATCCACCGCTTCCTGAATGGTTGTAACAAGCCATTCCATTGCGGGAATCGGCGATGCCGCCGCAGGGCCTGTGTTTACATCCAGCACGTGAGCACCCCGCTCCACCTGTTTCACCGCAAGCTCCTGGATGGCTTTGCTGTCCATATCCCTGATGGCAGCTCCGACTTTTTTGAACATGCCGTTTATTCTTTCACCTATTATAAGCATCTTTTCATCTCCTCACTTATTACTCACCAGTTTGACAGTCTCTCTTGCAATCACCATCTCTTCTGCTGATGGCATGGTAAAAATCTTCACGCGGCTCCCGGCAGCACTTATGTCGTGCTCTCCGGCAGAAGCGGCTCTGTTCTTTTCTTCATCATGGGCGATCCCTATGAATTCGAGCCCTTTCAGTGCGGTGCTTCTGACCTGAGGCACTGTCTCACCGGTATCGCCGGTGAATACAATTGCATCAGCACCGCCAAGGACTCCCATATATGAAGCAATATACTTCTTCAATCGATAGCAGAATACATTGAATGCAAGTCTTGCTCTGTAGCTGCCATCGTCCATTGCGGCGAGAATTTCCCTGATATCTCCTGATATGGAGGATATGCCCAGCATTCCTCCCTTTTCATTGATCAGGGCGCTTATTTCACGAAGATTTGCGCCATTTCTCTCCATGATATAAGGAATAATAGATGCATCCATATCTCCGGCGCGTGTTGCCATAAGAAGTCCTTCAGCAGGAGTGAAGCCCATCGACGTATCGACAGCCCTGCCGTGATTGATGGCAGTGATGCTGGCTCCATCACCAAGGTGACATGTGATCAGTCTCAAATCACCAAGGGGCCGGCCAAGCATCACGCCGGCTTTCTCTGCCACTGACTGGTGAGAAAGGCCCTGAAATCCGTACCGGCGGATTCCATATTTAATGTAAAACTCATAAGGGATACCGTATATGAAAGCGTGATCAGGAAGGGAGAGGTGGAAGCAGCTGTCAAATACTGCCACATGAGGAACTGCCGGCAGGAGCTCTTTGGACGCCTCAATTGCGATCAGGTTGTAAGGATTGTGAAGCGGTGCCAGAGAGATACAGTGTCTGATGTCGTCGATGACTTTTTCATCAATGATGACAGGATTCTTGAACTTCTCACCGCCGTGGGCTACTCTGTGGCCTACGGCCTCGATCTCCCTGGATGATTCGATGACCCGGTGGCCTTCCGCAGTGAGTGAATCGATGGCAATGGAAACCCCAGCGGCACAGTTAGGTACCTGAACCTGTGTCGTCCACGAAGAACCGTCCTTTTTTACTACGAGAGATGAGTCACCCTGGGCAATTCTATTGACAGTGCCGTGAATCATGCACGATGATTGCACCATATCAAAGAGCGCATAGTTCATGCAGATGCTCTCCTTGTGGAGACCGGTCATAAAAACCATTACTTTCACAGGCTTTCACCTCGCTTGAACCTTATGAGTCTCGGGAGGCATTCCTTTCAGCAGGCCATCTTCCGCACAGCTTTAAGGTCTGCAGGCCTCCCCATTTTATTTCATGGCCGGAAGGTCACTGCGATAACAGGTATCACGCCTGGATGAGGGACAATGCCATTCTTTTCACAACGGAAAGGGCTTCAGGATGATACAGTATCAGTATGTCCGAGCCGGCGTGAAGGAATGCACCTGCCGTGTTTACCTCCCACGCAACTCCTCTCTGGACGTGATCACCCCAGCATGGGTTTTCTGTGCGGGATTCCTTTACCTTCCAGCTCTCGGCGCCTGCATAGCATATCATGGGAACTCCCAGAATTCCATCGCCGGAAAGTGCGGCGATCCGGGAGCGCTCCATGATGGAATAGGCATATTCCAGTCCGTATCCCAGCGCTCCGGTGGTCGGATACATGACAATCCGCTCAAGCGGCAGGCCCATTTCGTGCATCATGATGTTGAGCTGCTTTGCGATATTTATATCAATAGGTGATTCTGCTATGACAGAATGACCGTTTTCAAGTGCAGATGATACAATGGTTCTATAATTCTCCTGGACCGCCGTGCCGAGGAGACAGGCTTCTCCCCGCGCCTCCACGCTCACTGCCGGCATGACCAGGTTATCTTTCTCGGTTATACCTGAGCCAATTATTATCAGCGGTGCTCCTGTGCTGTCAAGCACTGAGCGTACTGCCTTTACAGCTTCTTCCGGACCGGTGTCTCCTTCATCAGGATGTGTTGATAAAAGGCGCAGAGAGATCAATTCTGCCCCGAATTTTTTCACGCACATCTCTGCCCATTTTCCGGGATTCTGCAGAGCGTCTCCATAAACCCGGCGAAGCGCCTCCGGATAGTTTTCAGGAACTCTGTCGAGCACTTCAAGAGCGAAAGCGGGCCGACAGGGTATTATCCCTTCAAAAGAGAGAAAAGGGAGACTGCTCATGCCGCCCGCCATTATACGGTAACTCCTGGTGCCGCCTTCTTCACTTGTAGCTCCCAGCGTTACGGTACTAACAGTGGAGCTCCATTTCTCTTTTACAATCTCCATATCTATCTCCTTTCGCATGTGCAGGCCCTCAATAATAGTTCATTATCAGTGCCCTTTAACCGACGGGAAGCGGGTAAGGTCTGTGTGAGGAAGAAAAAGTGCTGCCGTATAGTTGCCCATGAAGGCAGGCTCCTCTGACAGCTCGAAGTTGGTCATCATGCTGGAAATCCTCTCTGCCTCACTGCGGGAATTCTCAGATCTGAAAGCTCTGATGGCACCTGTCAGTGAGCTGTTTCCTATAAAATGAAAGTTATTGCGGGAGACATCAGGTAATAATCCTATTTTTACAGCGTTTTCAACATTAAGGGCACAGCCAAAGCCTCCTGCAATATAGAAATTCTGTACATCCTGGAAGGTGAGACCCATCTTTGTCAGTAGAAACTCCATGCCTGCATGGATGGCTCCCTTGGATCTTATTATATTGGCAATATCTGTTTCTGATATGGTTATATCCCTGCCTGATGCAGTTTTACTGCCTTCTACAACTATGAACTCCAGGCCTGAATCGCCTTCTCTTGTAAACTCTCCGGCTGTTTCCATATCAAAGTGTCCGGCACGATCGATAAAGCGGGCGCAAAAAAGCTCCGCCACAACATCAATGAGCCCTGAGCCGCAGATTCCGCGGGCTTTTTCACCTCCGATGGTATCGCAGATGAATGTTTTTTCAGGTAAGATGACTCTGAATCTGTGCACTGCACCTGTTGCAGCCCTCATGCCGTGGGAAATGCCGCCTCCCTCGAAGGCTGGCCCTGCAGAGCATGAGCACGTCGTGAGCCATTCCCTGCAGCCCAGTACAACTTCACCGTTTGTGCCTATATCCATCAGAATCGATATCTCATCTCTGTCGGCCATACCTGAAGAAATTACTCCGGCAGTGATGTCTCCGCCAACAAAGCTCGAAATCGCAGGGAAGCAGTGAAGCAGTGCATGCGGTATCAGATTGATGCCAGTGTCGCCCGCCTTCATCACAGGAACAGCCTGGAAAACAGGGACATATGGAGCGAGCCTGATCGACCTGGGCGGGACAGATAGAAGGAGATGAATCATCGTGGTGTTTCCTGCACAGACAATTGCGGTAATTTCACTGGTTTTGCAGTGCTGATCAATGATAAAAGCCCTGATGAGCCCTTCGATCCCTTCCACGACTGCATCGTGAAGAATTTTCAAGCCTTTGTCCTTCTCTGCATATATAATCCTTGTGATCACATCCTCGCCATGTAGAATCTGAGGATTATAGCACGACTTTGTAGAAAGGACCCGGCCGCTGTTCATATCCAGCAGCGATGCTGCAAGTGTGGTGGTGCCGATATCGACGGCGATGCCGTAATTGCCACTCCCAGGACCTGCAATTGAGATAATTTCAATCTCTTTCTGCTTCTCGCAGAAGAATACTCTTGGCTTCCATTCAGAGATGGTCAGCAATTCAGGAAGCTGCGACAGTATATCTCTTCCGGCCTTTATCTCTCCAATGCCGCAGAGTCCCTTCACTGCCCTTTTCAGACGGCTCCAGTCACTTGAGTTGTCTTCGTGCGAAGGCGGAGTGATTACCACAGTTGCGCATTTTGTCAGGGGTCCCTCCATTGTTTCTGATGCTGCAGCAACACATTCCGGCATCAGAAAGGAAGCGTTTTCAGAATCAAACTGATCCGGAGCTTTCCCGGCACAGATGCACGTACAGCTCTCTCCATCAGTGATTACATTGTTTCTTTCTTCCGGAATATGAAATTCGCAGTCCCCTTCGACCGGAGTCTGGCAGGCCAGGACGTATCTGAATCTGCCCTGAAGGATGTAAAACTCACCTGCAGGTGGAACATAATCACTGTTGACTTGCACCAGGCAGCGCCGGCATGAGCCCTGTCCGCCGCAGGGGCTTTCCAGGGCGAGTCCTGCAGAGCGTGCCGCTTCGAGTACGGTAACGCCTTTTCTTACCAAAGCTTCTACTCCTGAAGGAGTGAAGCGGACTCTCACCATCTCCACAGAGGAGTTCTCATCTATATTATTCATCACCATTGAGACCCACGTCCTTTCAGGAAGGCCGGAATCCCGGATGCCTCTTTGGGGCCGGTTACAGGCTTCCATCCTGAAGCTTCTGCAAGTGGTGCAGACAGCACGGCCACATAACCAGGAATTACTATATTTCTGTGTGCCACTTTCTCTTCCATGCCGTATTTTTTAATGGCCTGGGAGATTGTCTCTCCATTAAACTTGTCAGCAGCCCAGGCAGTCAGTACCGATGTGCCCTCCGTGTCTACGATCAGGAGGTGAGAAGAGATCCTGCTTGCCTCTATTTCTCCAGCCACGAGAAAATATGTGAGTGAAAAGTTTGTTGTTACCATTACAGGGGAATCCCTGTCCGGAGACCCTATGGAATATACACCAGGCTCAACCTGAATGGGCTTCTGAGGATCTGTATAGATGTTCTGCCTCAGCACAAGAAGCGGGAAAATCTGCCAGGGCTCAGTGAGTCTTGTTACAGAGATGCCGGCATATTTCGATATATGAGTGTTAACTGTAGCAATCTCCTGCCAGCAGTCGTGAGCCCCTGCCCACGCAATGGTAGGGTATCCCAGGGGCTTGTATTTCCTTTTCAGAGCCAGCCTCCTGATATGAGTCTCCCTCAGGAGCTCTTCCCTAAGATCGGGAGCCTCTGAATCGATAACCAGATCACGCACTCCCATTGCCTTGACCTTCTCAGTAAGCGCAGAGAGCTCTTCCAGAGTGGGAGCTTTGACAGTGAGCGGGCATTGATATTTTCCGGCCAGCTCCGACATGCTCTGATAGTTTTCTTTATCAGCACTGCAGATGAGCGGTCTTGAATCCGTGGCATTGACCGCCTTCAGCGCCTCTTCCAGGAAGCTGAGGTGACCGCTTGTCAGGACAAGAGGCAGATTGCAATGTCTGTGAGCTTTTTCTGCAGTGCTTACAAATGCAGCTTTATCTTTGGAGCTGTTTTTTACCGCTATTGCCTGAATGGCAAGATGTGAGCCTGCCCGTTCAAAGGAAAGAGTGTTTATCTTTGTGAGGCGTTCTGTGAGCTCTGCCTCAGTGAGCATGTCGTCCACTTCAATAGCTATGGCTGTAGGATTTCTAAATGTTTCATCGTGTCGGAAGAGCACGGTTTCACGCCCAACCTCAAATTGCATCTGTCCTTTGCCTATTATAACAGGTCTTATGGGAGGAGCTGCCTCTTCCGAGAGGACCTCTATTGCCTCACTGCTTATATAGGGACAATCTTCCGGAGAGACCTTTTTCCCTGCAATCTTCATCGCAAAGGCAATGCAGGTTGGAGATCCGCATTCTCCACAGTTTGACTGCGGGAGCAGTTTAAATATCTGAAGTCCTGTAAGTGCCATTATGGGCTCCTTTCTTTATCTCTGCAGGTATTCCAACATATCAGCTTCGATCCCTGCTGAAAAAGACTTTTTGTGTAACGGAATCTCTATAGTATCGCCGCAGCAACGATATTTAGAATTATGAAACAGTGACTGCGTCGGAGGAGGGATGATGAGTCGAAAAAAATTCGGAAAGCTCAAGAACGATCCATCACTTTTATCTGTCTCCATTACTCAGAATTTCGTGGAAATGCCACGCAGACCCTTCTGGCCGCAAACCTGGCCTGCTTTTAATCAGCGAATCTGCAATCTCTCCGTACCAGTATTCCAACCCTTCATTGTGGAGAGAAGCGGAACCGAGTTTTGCACGGGCATACTGGCTCTGTCAAGAGAAACAGGCTGGTATCACATACAAAGAGCACTATCTCGTACCGGCCAGTTACAAAAAAAGATTGTAATAACGATCCCCTCAGCGTATAATAGAAGAAGAGCAAGAGATTCTGCTGTGAGGTGAAGGTAATGATACATCTATATCAAGCTCCGGAAGACCTGAAATCCCTGCCGGAAAAAAAAGGACGCTTCTGCATTTTTGAAGGCGAAGATGCCGCTGTGCCTGAGATGCTGAGAGATACCCCTCAGGCGCTTGCACTTCTTCATCTGCTCATCGAGGGCTATCTGTCGTGCAACGATGACGAGCGCGACACCTACTGGAGGGAGGCAACAGAAAACACTGTACAGTGGATGGCAGGGAAGGGTATTATTGAACTGGTTTAAACCTTATAAAAACAGGGTTTCTCTGCAGATTGTGATAAATTTCACAGAAAAGCACAATTTCATATTGTATGATAGATATAAAGGACAAAGGAGCGTAACACCATGCAGACTGATCCTGCCCAGACATGCGAACTTCCCTCCGATGAAATCAGACTTGCCAGGCCAGACTCCAGAATGGCCATGGATATACTTCACTACAACCAGAACCTGATCCAGCTTGCAGACAGCAAAGCCAACAACCTTATCGTCATCAACAGCATCTTTCTGGCATCGGTCACATCGCTGATCATGGCTCCAGGGTCAGCCGGCCAGGCTTTTACTGGCCTCAAGATGCTTCTTCATTTCGCCTTTTTCTTTGCTTCAGTGAGCGCTATCTTCTTCTGCCTGCGCATCATCATGACAAAAGGCGACTTTTCTGAAAAGATACGCCATAAGGACCTTATATTCTTTGGCGACATAGTCCACAGAAACTTGCCGGAGAACTATCTTTTCGAATACTATAGAATAAAGCCGAAGGAGTTTCTGGACGACATCCTGGGCAGAGTCTTTGCCACCGCTAAAATAGCAGACAGAAAGTTCGGTTTTACCAAGACAGCGCAGCATATAACCGTTCTGTCGAGCATACTGTGGGTCCTGACGCTTTTTCTCTTCCTGCTTGTGCGATAGGCGTAATGAGGATTACTGCAATTCAAAGTAAATGTTCAGAGGGCCCCGGTTGTCCACATCATCCCTGGACTTTATAACAACGGTGTTGATCTTCCTGCTCTCTGCTATCTTGTCGAGCGTATCTATATACTCCTGCCGGTCGAACTTTCCGAGCTGGTTGGTTTTGGGATTCTCTATCATCCCCTTTTTAAGAGCCCGGCCTTTTGCCTGTATAATCAGCTTTGAAAGAGCCATAAGCATCTCGCTCTTATTGCCTGCGCCGTCTATCTTGCCTCTTATTATTTCTTCATTTTTTGCAAAGACCTTGGGCTTGTAATCGACTATAAAAAAGCCGGCTGGGAACTTCTCCCCCAGGAAGGCATAAGACATTGCATAGACCATCACAACATATTTCTTCTTCTGCTTGTCTATGGAATACGCCAGGCTTTTCAGCTCATCGGGAATATATCCTACCAGCCTCTCATCTGCCGGAGGGGTAAATTCAGTATCCATGCTTTCTGCAACCTGATTGCTCTTGATAATGGCAGCCTGATTTGCATAAGCAATTATCTCCTTGAGCTGCGCTTCTGTACTTTCCAGGCCCTGGCTTCCGTCAATTATAGCTGTCAGTATAGGCTCCCGCTCAGTGAAGACTGCCCCAAACCCCCCAACTTCAGCCTGTTCTGCATCTTTTATATATTCATTTGTAACTTTCGCTCGATATTCATTGAGACCTTCAAAAAGTGTCTTGACCTCCCAGGAGGAGATATATGCAAAGAGAAGAGTCCCTGTGGCAATGAAGACACCGGTCAGAGTCGTGATCAGAATGGATGTATGCCTGGGCCGAAGGCGGAAGATGGAGAGCTTCTTCCTACCGATATACCGTCCTAGCTGGTTGCCCAGATATGCAATGGCACCGCCCATAATGCCGATTATTATCAGAGTGATTATCAATCGTACCATAAGCCCCGTCAATGATCACAAGATAGTGCTTCCTTCTCTGTCATCTGTCATTTTCCTCCTCATTCTTTCAAACAGATACATTGAGAGGATATGCAGAAGACAAGCAGAACATAATATGAGCATCAAGTTAAGGAGGAGCGCAAGATGAAAGTATTGACCGAATATCTTACTTTCAAAGTCCCTCAGAGGCGGGATTACATCAATATCACCAACACCATAGTGGAGCTTGTGAAAAAGAGCGGCGTTCAGGAAGGGCTCTGCCTGGTCAATGCAATGCACATCACCGCCAGTGTCTTTATAAACGACGATGAAAAAGGCCTGCACAGCGATTTTGACAGATGGCTTGAAGAACTGGCCCCTCACGAGCCAGTCTCGCAGTATCGTCACAACCTTACCGGCGAAGATAACGCCGATGCCCATCTGAAGCGAAGCCTGATGGGACGGGAAGTTGTGGTGGCCATTACCGGCGGAAAGCTAGATTTTGGACCATGGGAGCAGATCTTCTACGGGGAGTTCGATGGACGGAGAAACAAGAAAGTGCTCGTAAAGATAATAGGAGAGTGAAATGGAAGAACTCGATGGTATTTCTATCAGAAAGATGAGACCTGAAGACTGTGAAGCTCTTTTCGACCTTTGGGACGAAACAGGCCTTCATTTCTAGCCTCTCGGAAGAGACAGAAAAGAGAGGATAATTATTGAGATGGAGGGACCACAGGCCTGCTTCCTCGTTGCCGAAGACAAAGGCTCCATCATCGGAAGCGTACTGGCCACGCACGACGGCAGAAAGGGTTGGATAAACAGGCTTGCTGTCTCACCCCGCTACAGGAGAAAAGGTGTAGGCGAGAGACTCATCAGAGAGGCCGAGGAATACTTCAGCATGGAAGACATTGAAATCGCCGCATGCCTCATAGAACAGGAGAACGAGCCGTCTCTCTCACTCTTTCGGAAAGCTGGATTCCGCCTTCACAGGGACATCTTCTATCTCTCGAAGAGAAAGAGTGAGACTACCTGATCTCTCTGCTGGATCTTCCGAGGCACGCTTCACAGAATCAGCATGGCATCGCCGAGACTGTAAAAGCGATACTTCTCCCTGATGGCCTCCTGATAGGCTCTCCTGATCAGATCTGTGCCTGCAAAGGCGCTGACCAGCATCAGCAGAGTGGAGCGCGGCAGATGAAAGTTGGTAATCAGGCCCTGAACAACAGAAAATCTGAAGCCTGGATAAATGAACAGCTCAGTATACCCTTCTTTTCTCTGAAGAACTCCTTCCCTGCCAAAAGCTGATTCCAGAGTTCGTACTGAGGTTGTTCCGACTGCGAATACTATCTTCCCAGCCTTCCTGGCTGTATCGATCTGAAAGGCAGCAGCTTCACTGATGGTGAAGTACTCTGATTCCATGGAATGCTCTTCTATCTTTTCAGCCTTTACCTGCCTGAATGTGCCAGGGCCTATATGAAGCGTCACAGTGGCTGTTTCAATGTTTTTTTTCTTCAACTCTGTAAAAAGGGATGGCGTGAAGTGAAGACCTGCCGTGGGAGCTGCAACAGAGCCTCTGATGGAGGCATAGACAGTCTGATATCTTGCAGGATCATGCAGCGTCTTCTTTATGTACGGAGGGAGAGGCGTGTGACCGTGCCTCTCCAGAAGCTCCCAGAAATCACCATCACAGCGAACCTTAAGAGTCCTTCCTCCCAGAGTCCCACGGGAAGTGACCTCAAACTCCATCACTCCTTCCTCCGCAATAAGGCGGCATCCCGGCTGCACCCTCCGGCCAGGCCTCACAAGTCCCTCCCACTGCATGGGAGCAGTCTGCCTTGTCAGCAGCACCTCAACATTACCGCCTGTCTTATCCTTTCTGCAGAAAATCCTTGCCGGAATGACCCTGCTGTTATTCATTACAAGAAGACTGTCAGAGGGAAGAAAACCTGTGATATCGCGAAAATGCCGATGTAAAATGTTGCCACTGCTTCGATCCAGCACCATGAGCCGGGATTCGTCACGATTCGGCAGAGGCTCCTGGGCAATAAGCTCAGGCGGGAGATTATAATCAAAGTCTTTCAGTTCCATGATACTTAGCAATTATAGCATATATATGCAAGGGCTTATCAGGCACGCCGATAAAGCAGAATACACTTTCCTGTTTAATTCTGTTCCGCATCACTTCATGTACTCTGTCAAATCACCAGCCTTCCCGGAATAACATCATCATCACCGAGGTATTCAAAGTATCAGAGGAGATGTGAAAGCCCGATACAGTTTTGTTATATTTTTTTACTCCGGCACTTGATATTGCTGCCCCTTTGTATTACAATCAGAACACAGGCAGTAAAACTCCCAATATACCATATTATACAGAGACAGGTAAGAAAGAGGAAAAACCATGGCAGGAAGCACTTATCTACATCAGACAGAGGGTTCGGCCCTGTTTTCAGCTGCTCTGAAAGACAGAATTGTGAAAAAAGATTTCACTCTCGGTGTATTCGGATTGGGAAGACTCGGCCTTCCCGTGGCGATAAAGTTTGCAAGCCGCCACGTGCACGTCATCGGCCTTGATATCAATGAAGCACTGCTCAAGTCAGTCAGCTCAGGGCTGATGCCCTTCAAAGAAGAAAACACCCAGACGCTTCTCAGGGAAGCCCTGAAAGAGAGAGAATTTGAAGTCACATCTGATGTAAAAAAGTTCGACAACGCAGATGTGATTATAATCTGTACCGATATCTCTCTGGACGATCAGATTCGCCCTGATTTCTCTCCTCTTCTGAACGCAATAAAGACCCTGAAGCCTGTGATGCGGGAAGGGCAGCTCATCATAATAAGGAGCACCCTCGCTCCAGGCACACTTGTAAATGTAATCAAGCCCTTTATTGAAGAACAGACATCCTGCACCGTCGGCACCGATCTTTTTCTGGCTGTATGCCCTGAGCGCGTGCTGGAGGGAAGGGTCATGGAGGAGCTGGAGGATCTCCCTGAAATAATAGGAGGCATCGATGGAGCAAGCTCGGAGCTGGCAGGAGAAGTATTTAAAAAACTTGGCGATGAAAAGAAAGTCGTTATAATGGACTCTACCAGCGCGGAGCTAGCCAAGCTCTTTTCGAATGTCTACCGCTATGTCAGGTTTGCGCTGGCCAATGAATATGCGCTTCTGGCTGAACAGTACGGTGTAGATGCCCATCGAATAATCTCCCTGCTCAACAAGGACTATCCAAGAGGTGAAATAGCTCTTCCAGGTCCCTGCGGCGGACCGCATTTCTTCAAAGACGGATACTTCCTTCTGGAGAATGTGACCTTCAACGATTTCATCCTGAACGCCTGGAAACTCAACGAGAACATCCCTGTCTATATCATGAAGCGCCTCAAAGAGAGATTCAAGGAAAAAGGCAAAAGCCTGATGAATGCAAAAGTCGGAATACTTGGAGTAGCCTATAAGGCCGAGATCGACGATACAAGGCAGGCACCTGCAATGCGCCTGATGGAGATTCTGCAGAGAGAAGGTGCAAGAGTCTATGCCTTTGACCCCTTCTGCTCTTCAGACGGTCTTGATACTGTATTGAACGATGCAGATGCCGTGGTTCTGATGACAAACCATGAGGCATTCAGGGACATCACTCCACAATACGCCAGAAAACATGCCAGAAAGAACTGCGTATTCATAGATTCATGGGGAATGTGGAACAAGGACGACTGGAAAGCAGAAAAGCTCGATCTGCTGGTCTTCGGAGATGGAACAGAGCAATAAAGAGCTGATGCCTCTATGCCTTCTTAACTGCAGCAGCGCTCTCAGACTCACTGCATTTATTTTCAGCTTCATTCATTCTCTCGAGCAGATAACTGAAGTCATACTCTGCTGAATCTTCAAAATACTTCCGGGCTCGCTCCCTCTCTCCCCTGCTGACCATGATCTGTCCCAGAGAGTATAATGTCTCATAAGCTTTGGGGAAAAGGCTGTATGATTTTGTGAACTGCTGCTCCGCCTCGTCGATACGCCCTTCCTCCTGAGCAATCTTGCCGAGAAAGAAAAGTATGTCGCCATTTTCTCCATCGACACTGTAAGACTCTCTGAAAGCTTCGAGAGCCTTCTTGAGATCCTTGTTGTAAAAATGCGCTTCTCCCCGATAAAAATGGATGCGCTGAGTATCCGGCGAGATGAGTGCCGACCTGTCAAAATACCTGGACGCTTTGTCAAATATGTTTCTGTTGAGATAATGAAGCCCTAGAAACCAGTAAAACAGTCCCACAAAGGGATTTACCAGAATTCTTATAAGATATGGCTCGCTTCTGCAACAATTCTGCTTCTGATTCACAGCCTCCTGAACATTTCTGTCTATCTCCTGATTCTCCATCTGCATATCGCCTGCTCCGTCAAGAGTCTGTGGCAGTGGCGATTCACAGACCTGTTCCTCAGACACCCTTGATACATCAGCGGGCCTGGACTCGGCGGGTGCATCTGGTGCGGCTTGTGAGTCGGATTCTTCCTGCATCGCTTGGCTGACTTTAAACGTTGTATCAACCGGCGCTGTCTCTGCAGATGATATTCGCTCCTCTGCCGGCACTCCTGCGGCAGCGCTCTTACCCGTTGGCTCGATCAGCAGCGACTCTACAGCGACTGAGAGAAAGCCTGCATAGCGGGTATTTGAATAGACACCATCCTTTTTTATACCGGCTATCCCTTTCTTGACATCGCCTTTCATCATGGAGCAGAGATCGCAGTAGTTCCTGGTAAGCTGATTCCTCGGCTCCAGGTTGCGGGCTTCAATGAAACGCCCCTCCGCCTGGCTTATATCACCCCGGTGAAGATGGATTATTCCCATATACTGCAGAACGACAGGGTTCTCAGGAGCAATCGCACCTGCTTCATTCAGGATTTCAGCGGCTTCGTCATATCTGCCTTCAGCCATCATACCACTTGCAGCGGCTATTAGAATTCCAGCATGAGAAGGCATTACTGCTCGGGCTTTTTCGAGAATAGAAATGGACAGAGAGAACTCACCTCTTCTCTGCTTTGCTGCAGCTTTTATAAAGCTGTACTCGCAAGCCAGTCGATCGAAAAATCCAGCCATACGGTGAGTTTCTCCTGATTTAAAATAATTCCTCTGAAAATTACCAATAGATGAACGGCCAGTGATTCCATGCAATTAATCGGAGGATCCCGAGAAGAGCAGCCACGCATGAAAGCATTAGAAGGGTCTTTCTCCTCTTCATCAGAGAATCGGGCTCATCTATGCCCTTTTCGATTACAGCAGCTGACACATGAAAGATGATTAGCCTTACCGCAGAGACAGAAACACAAAGAACGGCAGCCAGCATACCCCAGTTATTGAAGGTTTGAAAGGACAGATACGACCTGGTCAGAAAAGGAATGAATACCATCTGATGCGGCGCACAGGCGATGAGTAACCAGATCAGGAAGAATGTCAACAGCTCAAGAAAGGCAAAAACCGCAGATAGAGCGGCACAGTACAGAATGACAATATCCAGCATTGAATAGCGCATTACTCTCTTTACTTTCACCTTTCACAATGATCCCCCAGTATGATTCATCATTGCAGGATGAGATCCCTAGTCATATTTACAGAGAGGCTCAATCCATATTCTCACCGGACAAAACCAATCTTCATTATGTGCAGGATATTTGCCGAAGGTCTAGAATTACTGTCTGCAATTTCGTTACAGAGAGAATAGAATAGAAAAAGCACGATAATCATAGTAAGTGAGAGGGTCATTTTATGGTTCTTGGGATTGGCTATGGCAACTTTGTCTCAATGGATAAAATCGTTGCAGTGGTGAGCCCCGATTCGGCTCCAATCAAGCGCCTGATAAGAGAATCCAAAAAGGACAAAAAGCTGATTGATGCTACGGCAGGTCACAGAACCCGCTCAGTGCTGATAATGGATAACGGTCATATAATACTCTCTGCCAATCAGCCGGAAACAGTAGTACAGCGCTGCAATAAGAAGGACAAGGAAATTGCATGAAAGGGATACTGTTTGTAATCTCAGGCCCCTCCGGCGCAGGTAAGGGAACCATACTCGAAAGAGTGTTGAAAAACAGGCAGAATATTGAGTTCTCTGTCTCAGCAACGACCAGAAGCCCCCGCCCCGGTGAAGTGGAAGGCGTCCATTACTTTTTCATCACAAGGGAGGAATTCAGGAACAGGATAGAATCTTCAAAGTTCCTCGAGTGGGCGCATGTGCACGATGAATACTATGGAACACTGAAAGAGTGGGTACAGAGCAGACTCGATGAAGGGCACGATGTAGTACTGGATATTGATGTACAGGGCGCTCTTCAGATAATGAAGAATGCCGTCGATGAAGTTTTCATCTTTATTGCAGCACCTTCAATAGATGAGCTGCACCTGCGCCTTGTAAAGAGAGGCACTGAGAGCGAGGAAAAGATAATGCGTCGACTCGAAGTTGCCCGCCGTGAGCTTGAGCACGTTTCAAAATATCAGTATCTGATAGTTAATGACGATCTTTCTCTGGCCTGTGAGCAACTCAACGCCATCATAGTATCAGAGAAATGCAGAACAGGGCGCATTGCCAGTACTATCGCATAAAAGGAGGTTGGCTTGATAGACATGATTGAACCAAGTTTAGAGGTACTTCTCGATAAAGTTGACAGTAAATTCAGCCTCATCACCATGGTCTCCAAAAGGGCACGTCAGTTGAATAACGGCTATCCCAGGCTTGTAAAGACCAATTCTGTCAAAAATGTCACCATTGCCCTCGAAGAAATCGCAGAGGGAAAGGTGGCTCTTAAACACAGAGACGACAAGGAGTGATAGATCATTGCCGGATTCAGGAGAAGGTATGTCACTACCCTTATTCTTGCAACTGCCTTCTGCCTCTTCTGCATCTCTCCCTGTATAGCAGAGATACAGCAGGGAGAATATTCTTTTTCTCCTTTTGAGATCTGCATATCTACAGCAGCACAGAGTCCAGACAGTCCCACATATGGAGGGACTCTTATTTTTGGTCTGGCAGGTAGAATAAAGTCGCTTGATCCCGGTGTGCTTCTCGAAAAAAATGCCGCCCAGGTTACAGTCAATATCTTTGAGAACCTGGTAAGTTTTGAGAAAACTTCATTGAAGCTCAGGCCCTGCCTGGCAACATCCTGGAAGGTGCAGGAAAAAAACAGGGTCTGGATCTTCCAGCTTCGCAGGAATGTCAAGTTTCATGATGGCACTACCTTTGATGCATGGGCAGTAAAGTTTAACTTCGAGCGGCAGATGGATCCCCGTCAAGCCTGGCATTATCCAAGTTATGGAAGGTTTGTCTTCTTTAACTCTCTCTTTGGCCAATCGCCTTGCCTCATAGAGAAAGTGGAAGTAATGGATCCTTACACAGTCAAAATGGTTCTCACTCAGCCCCACACCAGATTCCTTCAGGAACTCGCTCTCTATCCATTCGGGATAGTCAGTCCTGCAGCAGTAAGAAAATATAGAGACGAATTCTATCATAATCCAACAGGCACTGGTCCATTCAAACTCCTTGAATGGAGGCGCGGACATCGTGTAGTTCTTGTGGGAAACAAGGATTACTGGGGGAACAGACCTTATCTGGACAGAATTATTTTCGAACCGCTTGAAAGCACTGTAACAAACAGCCGGCAGCTTGAGAGGGGCCACGTCGACATAGTTAATGCCATATCACTCTCAAGCGTTGATGCAATAAAAGAGAATGAAAAGTTGAAAACAGTGCAGATTCCCGCTTCACATCTTGCCTATATTGCATTAAACACACAGAGAAGCCCGTGGAAAACAGCCGATATGAGACGGGGCATCAACATTATCATTAAAAGAAAAGAGATTGCAGATAAAATCTATTACAAGAGAGCTTCTGCTGCTGCTCAGGCTCTGCCACCAAACATGCCGGGCCATCTGGCAGGAATAGGCTATAACTTTGAGCCATCCAAAGGCACTGCGCTGATCACAAGGTCTCTGAGAAGGAAAGAGCAGAAATTTACCCTTCTGTACCCTGATCTCTGCCTGCCATACTGTGATAACCCTGAGGAGCTCGCCCAGAAAATCTGTGAATATCTTGCTGAAAGCGGCCTGAATGTCAAGGCGGTAAAAGTTCCTTTTGGTGAGCTATCCAGAAAGGTGCGATATGGAGAATATGACCTCGCACTCTGGGGTGCAATAAACGAAACAGGCGACCCTGATGCGCTCATGATACCGCACTGGGATTCTTCCAATGCCCGCCCCGGCGGCACAAACGTCTCCTTCTACAAGAACGGAAATGTCCACTCAATACTCTGGAAAGCAAGAGGTACTGTGGAAGGCAGAAAACGGGAGGAGCTTTACCGGATAGCAGGAAAATACTTATATGATGATGCACCTATAGTACCATTGGTTCACACCTGTGAGGTTCTCGCATATAACCGGAGAGTCCGGGACATCACAGTCAACCCCACAGGTCTTCTGGATCTAAGCACAGTATGGCTTGAAAGATAAAATTCTATGGAATAAGCAGAGGGGGGAACTATGGAGACAGTCAGATTGACTGCAGAGCACGCTGAAAAGATTGCCGCTCTCGAGCAGGCTGTATATCCACCTGAATTTCTTTCAGGTGAAGCCGCCATAAGAGAAAACCTTCTGAACGCTGAAAGAGCTGGTGATAACCTTTCCTGGGGACTCTTTGAAGATGAAGAGATGGCTGCATATCTTGTCGCCTGGGTTACATACTCTCTGATTGAAGGGAGAGGGCGGGAGGAAGTAGTCTTCATAGATGACATAGTAGTCCTTAAAGGTCGCCAGAATGCATTTTTCAGCCTCCTGCAGGCCCTTACAGACAGCATTGAAGAGAAGAATCTGACCCACCTTGCCATTGAAGGCACTACAAGAAAAGAGAGCTTCAAAGTCTTTTCCAGTCACAGCCGCATCTTTGACGAACTGGGATATACACTGGTAGGAACTCATGAATACTGGGACGAGGATCTCGGAGAGAATTTGACCTTCATACGCTTTCATCCATCCCTGTCTGAAGAAGAAGCCGGGACCTCAGAAGAGAATATCGGTTGACACTGTGATTCATTAATGAAAAAGCCCGGAGGAGATGGGTGTTTTCTGAGAACAGCCGAATACTCATCCCAGAGCGGTATCTCCTCAACATTGCTGTATATGACAGGATGTTCATAAACACAGCCTGTGATCAGATCTGAATTATAGGGAACGTAAGGCCCCATAAGTCTGCAGGGAAGCGGACGAAAGTCATAGGCCAGACACCCGTTTTCAGTGAGAAGCGGACAACTGTGATCCTTCTGTGCAAAGCGCGGATCGGCCTGGCCGGGAAGAAGAGGAACAAAAATCAGAGAAATTGATCGCTCTTTAAGAGAAGCGGCAGAGGCAAGATACTCAAATTCATAACGGGACAGGTAAAAAAGATATTTGCAGCATTCCACACAGGATTTACAGGGGTTGGGTACCTCCGGCTTCGGGAGGCGGGAGGAGAGATGCACGTAAAAGTCAGCAAGATCGCGAAAGGCCTGATGCATGTTCATGCTCGCTTTCTCTTTAATGGAAGATATTACCCTTTCCTTTTCGAGAGAAGGACTGCCACTCCTTTCAGTCTGAACGCATTTAACTACACAAGGAGCAATTGGAATATATGAACAGAAAGACCATACTCTGGCTTGCACTTATTGTGACAAGCCTCATACTCTGTGTGCTTATTTACTTCCTGATGAACCAGGGGGATCAGCCTCCAACTCACGCCGCAGCATTTGGAGTGGGAGGAACCAGACCAGGCGAGTTGAGAAATCCATGCGGTGTGACCGTGGATCAAAACGGAAATATCTATGTGGCAGATACAGGAAACCACAGGATACAGAAATACAGTCCAACCATGGAGCTCATTACATTGTGGGGAGAAAGGGGCACAGATAACGGTCAGTTTGATTCCCCTCTGAGAATCGTTTTGGATAAAGAGGGAAATATCTATGTGACAGACCATTTTAACAGCAGAGTTCAGAAGTTCACGCACGATGGTCGATTCCTGGCAGAAATCGGATCGCTTGGACAGGATACCGGCTTTCTGGCACAACCGGTAGGATTATGCATGGACCGGAAAGAGAACCTTCTCGTCGCTGATACAAAAAATCACCGGATCCAGCAGTTCTCCAAAGATGGACTGTTTCTCTTCACTTTTGGGGATTATGGCTCAGGAGCGGGACAGTTCAACTCTCCCTGGGATATGGCTGTCGATTCGGCAAATAATATATATGTGGCAGATACGGCAAACCACCGAATACAGAAGTTCAACAACGTAGGCCAGTATATCGATCGCTGGGGCACTGAAGGAGACGGAAAGAGCCAGTTCAGAAAGCCGGTGGCAATATCCATTGACAATGAGGACAATGTATATGTAGTAGACGCCGGTAACTATAGAATCCAGAAGTTCAGCTGCGGAGGTAAATTCATCGTCGAATGGGGTTCCGAGGGAAGCCAGAACCTTCAATTTGAATCACCGAACCAGTTCTTCATCGATGGAAAAGGCGATTTCATGCTTGCCGATTCAGGAAACAACAGGATTATGAAGATGGAGAAGTTCAAAGGCCTCAGCTTCCTGAAAAAGCCTGAGAGTATAGTAGTATCTCCCTCAAAACCAGTTGAGCCCACAGAAGAAGGACCATCTCCGGAGGGTCCGCCGGCGCAGACAACTGAAGTACCTGCCACCGATCTTCCTGAGCCTCTGCCGACAAATACTGAAGGCCTCACTGCACCTACAAAGCCTGAGCCTCCAAAAACTCAGGATCTGTAGATTCTGACAAAGGAATTACACGTAAAAGATAGTATTATACTAGATTACACTCATTCGGTAACCGAGTGCGAATATACAAGAGGAGGAAAGAACAATGGAACTTGAACGTTTTTTATTCACATCTGAATCAACCACAGAAGGACATCCGGATAAAATGGCAGATCAGATAGCTGATGCTATAGTTGATGATATCATGTCTAAAGATCCCTCTGGAAGAGTTGCCGCCGAGGCTTTTCTGCACACCGGCGTAGCCCACGTAGCAGGCCAGATTACAACTTCCTGCTACTCTGACATACCGAAGATCGTACGCAATGTGGTGCGCGATATCGGCTACACTGAATCTGATATGGGCTTTGATGCCGATACCTGCGGTGTTCTTGTCTCCTTTGACGAGCAGTCACCTGACATCGCCCTTGGCGTCAACCTGTCACTGGAATGCAAGGAAGGAAGCATGGACACCTGTGATGATATAGAGAAGATGGGTGCCGGCGACCAGGGTATCATGTTCGGCTATGCCTGCAGAGAGACCGAGGACTTCATGCCGCTTCCCATCCACCTGGCTCACAAACTCTGCAAAAAACTAGCTTTCGTGAGAAAATCGGAGATTCTGCCGTATCTGCGGCCAGACGGAAAAGCACAGGTGACAGTCGAGTATGACAAAGGCCAGCCTGTCAGAATCGACAGCGTCGTTGTATCATCCCATCACAAGTCAAGTGTGGACATGAAAACCATTCGGGAAGGCATCCTTGAGAAGGTCATCAAGGAAGTTGTCCCTGCAGAAATGATGGACTCCAGGACAAAGATCTACATCAATCCCACCGGACGCTTTGTTGTCGGTGGACCGCAGGCTGACACAGGTCTCACAGGAAGAAAGATTATCGTCGATACTTACGGCGGAATGGCGCCACACGGCGGCGGATGCTTCTCAGGCAAAGACCCTTCAAAGGTCGATCGCTGCGCAGCATATGCGGCACGTTATGTGGCAAAGAACGTCGTGGCAGCGGGACTGGCAGACCGTGTCGAGCTTGCAGTGGCGTATGCCATCGGAGTGGCCCATCCGATGAGTGTTTCCATCAAGACCTTCGAAACCCACCACATTCCCAAAGAGAAAATCCTGGAGCTTATCCACAAGCACTTTGATCTCCGCCCAGGCGCAATTATCCGCGATCTCAACCTGAGGCGCCCGATCTACCGCCAGGTATCAGCATACGGTCACTTCGGAAGGCACGATCTCGATCTCCCGTGGGAGAGCATCGAAAAGGTAGAGATTCTCAGAAAGGATGCAGGCCTCCCTGCTGCCGGAGAGAAAGTAGGCGCTTCCAAGTAATCGCCGCCGAAATAGAAGACTCAAGAAGGGCAGCACAGGCGCTGCCCTTTTTTCTTACCTCCGGCTCAGAGAGTGGAGACTGTCAGAACATTTGCAGGAAATTAAAGTACTATGGAGAGAGAAAGGGCCCGCACGGTCCTATTTCAGGAAATCATGAAGCCCTGCTCCTTTGCAGACTGGATTGAGCATAGAGGAGGCTTTGAGCTGCTTCTTTCACTTATTCCTGATATGGCGGCTCTTAAAGAGACTGCGCAGAACTGGTATCACAGAGACGATGTGTGGACTCACTCTCTCCTGGTCCTGAAAAGAGTTGAGCAACTGTATGACGAGGCCTTCCTGCCCTTTGAAGGCCATGCTCTGTTTTTGTCACACCTCTTCCAGGAGACGTTTGATGAGCATTTGACACGTTATAGTGCTCTGCGCCTTACCGCGCTTCTTCACGACATCGGGAAGCCTGAAGCGCAGGGAGAGCAAGAGGGAAGAATCACCTTCATCAAGCATGAGCGCATAGGTTCGGAAAAGATGGAGACCATAGGGCAGATACTGGGCTTGACAGAAAAAGAGCAGGACTATATGATGAAGCTCATCAGATACCACCTGCGGCCGCTCCTTCTCAGCGATCTCAAGGAAATCAGCCCCCGCGCCCTGAATCGCCTCTCGAAGGCTTTGGGAGATTATCTCCCGGATCTGGCAGTTCTCTCATGGGCTGACGTGGAAGCCACATGCGGCACTCAGAGCAGTGCAGTAAAAACACAGCGCCATCACTGCCTTGCCCTTTCCCTTCTGCAGCACTGCAGGAGCGGAATCCTGGACAGCTCTGAGAATTGCTGTAACAACGGCGCGGAGAAAAGGGCAGAAAACTCTTGACAGGATTATGGAAATAGTGTACTATTGGTGCCGATGGGGTAGTAGTTCAGTGGTAGAACGTCGGTCTCCAAAACCGAATGTCGTGGGTTCAAATCCTGCCTGCCCCGTTCAATGGAAGCCTCGTGATTGTAGGGATCGCGAGGCTTTTAAATTTCTTCAATTATTCCTTCAATTACCCTGGAAAATAGGTGTTTTACCCCCCTCGTTGGAGACTTTTTGGAGACCTGTAGTGATGAGTAATGTTATTCCGTTTTCCTCTCGGCATGGCCATTATATAAGCATTACTTATATTCTTACTTATAACATATTGAATGTTATTCATCTTTCTTAATTCGAAGGACTTCAATAATCCGAATTCCTCCTTCTTGTCTCCAAATTACCTCCAGTAAATAGCACAATACTTTATACGGCAAAGAGAAGCAGATCCTCCTCAACATGGTAAGGTGCGAAGTTGTAAAATATAAGTGAGGCTTATAATCTCATGGAATATGGCAAAGCGCCATGTTTTTGAGGTAAAAAATGAACGAGAGAGGCACGAGAAGGCATCTCTTTATCAATTTTCAGAGGAGGCGTGATAGTTTTCCTTCCTGAGAAGTTAAACTGTCAAGACAACGATATTTGATGCCTTCTCGTCGAAATTTGCTTAAAAGCTCATGCCATTAATGCTTCCGAGCGCTCCACCATAGACATCAGGCGTAGAATATTGAGTAGTTGTTGGTGTATTGGAGTTGTTGCTCTGAGTAGGTGTCGCCGTAAACACTCTTTGTCCGGTCTCGTGAACAATAACTGCCATTGAGGTATATAGTTCCAGAAAAAAAGCCCCGGCATAGACCCGGAGCCCTCTGCAAGCGTGAAGTATTCTCATCCCA
>Ga0302251_1000147_pt1 | contig 82071 bp, 64 predicted proteins | sample AAG_RA_Gln_MG_FD_193534 | JGI IMG/M metagenome (GOLD analysis project Ga0302251, IMG submission 193534) | Enriched activated sludge microbial communities from anaerobic digester in WTTP, New Holstein, Wisconsin, United States - AAG_RA_Gln | ecosystem: Engineered > Bioreactor > Anaerobic >... | reverse complement strand
GGCTCGGAATGTTGTAGGTGTCGAGCATATCCGTATCCATGCGGATGTGGCCGACGGCCGAGAGTCCGAGAGAGTCGGTCGGGTCGCCACCAGAACCCCCCGCCTTTAGGCGTGGGGTAGGTTCAGCCCAACTCCTCCAGCGATCTTTTGATCTCGCCCAGCTTCTCCGCCGTGATGCCCCCTACCCGATCACCAATCACCGATCACCGATACCCGCCCCCCAATCCCCACCTACAGCCCCTTCGCCGCCAGCTGCGCCAGGTCCACCACCTCGACGCGCGTGTCCTCGGCCACGCCGGCCGTGCTCAACACGCAGCGGAAGTGGATCTGGCATTTGACACAGGCCGTGACCAGTAGGTCTGCGCCGGTAGCGCGGGCCTGCTGGAGGCGCTGCACCTGCAGATCCTTGTTCACCGCGCCGCAGGCCGTCCAGGCGCTCGTGCCGCAGCACTGCGCCAGCCGGCCGCTGGGGTCCATCTCGATCAGCTCGCCCAGCGCCGTCAGCACCTGCCGCGGGGCCTCGTACTCGCCCATGTGCCGGCCCAGCCGGCAGGGGTCCTGGTAGGTCAGTTTCCAGCCCTGCGGACCGAGGGCGATGCGCTTCTCGGCCATCGCCTGCGCCAGCCACTGGGCCACGTGGAGCACCTCTACCCCCAGGGTGTAGCCCAACGCCGGATAGTCCAGCTTGAGGGTGCGGGCGCACTCGGGGCACGCCGTCACGATGCGCTTGGCCCCGCTCGCCCGGATCATTTCCCGGTTCTGTTCGGCCAGCCGGCGAAAGGTCTCCATGTCGCCTTCCCACAGCAGGTCGTGCCCGCAGCAGCGCTCGCCGGCCAGGATCTGCGGCCGCTCACCGGCCGCGTTCAACAGCCGCACCACACTCCGGGCGGTCGCGAGGGCCGGCACGCCCTGGCCGGCAAAGATCACCTCGAAATAGGGCAGGCAGCCGACAAAGTACAGGGTCTCGCCGTCGGGCGAGGTGGCCAGGTCGTCCGTGAGCCAGCCCAGGCGGTCGGGCTGGTGCTCCGGGTCGGCCATCAGGCGCATGACGGTGTGCAGGAGGCCGCCGTGCGAGCAGGGGACCCGGTCGCCCTCCTGCCGCACCATCGCGCGGACGCCGCGGACAAAGCCGATATAGTCCACTCCCTGCGGGCAGCGCTCCTGGCATGCCTGGCAGGTGAGGCAGGCCCACAGGGCATGGTTATGGCGGGCTTCCACGGGCTGTCCCTGGATGATCTCTTCCACCAGCCGGCGCGGCGAGAAGGAGGGGTCCTGCCGCGCGACGATGCAGACGGCGGTACACTTGCCGCACTCCAGGCAGGCGGCGGCGTGGGTTCGGGCGATCAAGTTTTGGAAAGAAGGCATGGTTTTTCCTTCGCTGATCAGGGTAGCAGTTCTCGGTTACCGCCGGCAGCGCGGCAGTCGCGCACGCAGGATATTGGCTCGCTGCCGGGTGGTGCTCGATTTACGACTCTGTTGTCAGCGCCCGCACGACATCCGCAAAGTTGCGCAGCTCTCGCGCAAAGGACTCGCCGTCCCCCAGCCCCAGGCTGAGCTGTCCCAGGCGGGCCGGGTTCACGCCAATCAGCCGGGCCAGAGCCTGGGCCTGCGTCAGCGCCTCGTTGGCCAGGTCGCGGCCAAAGTCATAGTCGCAGGCGTCCTCGGGGCAGCCGAGGAGCAGCACGCCAGCGGCGCCCTGCTCCAAGGAACGCAGGAGCAGACCGGGTGAGAGCCGGCCCAGGCAGGGCAGGCGCACGACCCGCGCGCCGGCCGGCAGCTGCAGACGGGCCATCCCCGCTGCCTCGGCCCCGCTGTGGCCGCCCCAGTTGCAGGTAAAGACGAGCAGCCGCCCGTCTTTGCCCGGACCCACGAGCGCCTGCACCGTGGCCTCGACCTGGCGGTCGGTGATACGGCCGGCCGCGATCGCCCCTGTCGGGCAGTGCGCGGCGCAGGTGCCGCACGACCGGCAGCGGCTGACATCCACCATCGTGCGCACCCGGCCGGCCGCATCGGTCTCCAGGCGGATCGACCCCGCCTCGCAGACGGTCTGGCACGTCCCGCAGACGCGGCAGTGGTCGGTGTCCACCGAGGCCACGAGCGGTACCGATGGGCCGACCGCTAGCCGGGCGACCGCCGCAGCCAGAAGGTCGCCCGCCGCGGACAGCGCGTCGTCCCCCTCGTGCACCCAGGCGCAGTGCTCGCGCAGGTTGACAAACTCCCAGGCCCAGGAGGAAAGGGGCAGTTCTTCAGCCAGCCCCCACACGCCCAGCCCCTCGCGGCAGCGCACCCGCTGCGTGGTGCAGGAGTAGCAGACGTGGGCCAGGTTGCAGCAGGAGCAGGCTGCCAGGACGGCTCCATCCAGGCCGGCCGAGGACTGGCGCAGGGCGGCGATCCCCTCGGGCAGGCAGGCAAAGGGGATCTGCTCGACATGGACGACGCCGGGCAGCCGGGCGGCCTGCTCCTGGAGGGCGTCCAGGTCCACCGCGCCGGCGATCTGCTCGCCGCAGCGGCACAGGAACACTCCCAGCCGGCCCAGCGTGGGCATCTCCAGGGGGACGTAGCGAAAGTCCGACAGCGGCTCGGCCTGGCCCTGGAGCGCGCCCAGGAGAGACTCCACCGCCGCCGCGGGATCGCCCCGGTCCAACAGCACGATGCCTTCCTCTGCCGGCACAGCGTACGCGCCGGCCAGGAGGACGGCGTCCGCCTTCAGGTCCAGATGGCGGGGGCGGGCGCCGTGGTCGATGGCATGGGGCTCGCACACAGCGACGCATTGCATGCACTCGGAGCAGATGCCGCACGCCAGGCAGCGGCCGGCTTCGGCCACCGCCTGTTCACGCGAGAGGGCGCGCTCCACTTCGTCAAAGTTGCGCTTGCGCTGGCGCGCGCGGAGCATGGCCGGCTCCTGGCGGATCTGGCGCTCTTGCTCCTCCAACTCCTGGGCCGTGAAGCGGACCGGCTCGCACTCGGGACAGGCAGCCGGCTCTTCTTCCCCGCGCAGGAAGCGCAGGATGGCTGCGGCCGCTTTCTTCCCGGCCCCAATGGCCTCGATGACCGAGGCCGGTTGCAGGACGTCGCCGGCGGCAAACACACCGCGGCGGCTCGTTGCGCCGGTAGCCGGGTCGACGCGGAGGCGGCCGCGCTCGTCGCACAGCGCCGGCGAGAGACAAGCCAGATCGGCCTCCTGGCCAATGGCCGGGACGATCATGTCGGTCGCGACGACAAACTCGCTTCCCGGGATGGGGATCGGCTGGCGCCGGCCGCTCTGATCAGGCTCGCCGAGCTGCATGCGCAGGCACTCGATCCCGGTCACGCGGCCGTCCTCCTGGAGGACGCGCACCGGCGCGGCCAACGTTTCCAACACGATCCCCTCTTCCTGGGCATCGGTGATCTCTTCGGGGATGGCCGGCATCTCTTGCCGCGAGCGGCGGTAGAGGATGCGTACCTCTTCGGCCCCGAGGCGCAGCAGGGTGCGCGCGGCATCCACGGCGCTGTTGCCGCCGCCGACGACCGTCGCCCGCCGGCCGATAGAGAGGCCGCCGGCCTCGACGGCCGCGCGTAGGTCCCCTTTCTTTTCCTGCGCCAGGCACGCCACGCGCAGCAGATCGATGGCCTGGACGACGCCAGCCGCGTCTTCCCCGGGCACGCCCAACCGCCGGCTGCGGTGGGCGCCCAGCCCGAGAAAGACCGCGCCGTACCCCTGCTTGAACAGGTCGTCGATCGTCAGGTCGGGGCCCAACGGCGCGTTCAGGCGGATCTCGACGCCCAGCTCCTGGATGGCCGCGATCTCGCGGCGCAGCACCTCGCGCGGCAGGCGGTAGGCGGGGATGCCCACCGCCATCATCCCGCCGGCTACCGGCAGGGCTTCAAAGACGGTGACGCGCGCGCCCTGACGGGCCAACTCCCAGGCCGCGCTCAGGCCGGCCGGCCCCGAACCGATGACGGCTACCGGCGCAAGCGCGCGGTCCACCGCGGGGCGTTCCCAGTGGAGCCCGCCGTGCGCCGCAGCGTAGTCGGCGACGAAGCGTTTGAGCGCCCGCACCGAGATGGGCTTGTCCAGCTCGTAGCGGTTGCACTGGCCCTCGCAGGGGTGGTAGCAGACCCGGCCCAGGACGCCCGGCAGCGGCACCTCCTGGGCGATCAGGTCGTGTGATTCGGCAAACTTGCCCTGGCCGATCAGGGCGACGTAGCCCTGTACGTGGATGTCACCGGGGCAGGTGTAAGAGCAGGGCGGCACGCCGCGCTTGGCGATGGCAAAGACATTGGGGACGGAGCGGCCCAGTGGGTCGCGGTAGATGGCCTTGGCGTGGGCTTCGCCGGGGACGGTGTGCACCGGGCAGACGACCTCGCACTCGGCGCAGCCGGTGCAGCGGGCCGGGTCCACAAAGCGGGGGGCCTGTTCCACTGCCAGGAAGAAGCCCTCCTCGCCGCGCGTGCACGCCGTCACGGCGGCCTGGGTCATCACGGTGATGCCGGGGGCGTGGGTCGCCTCCAGGAGATCGGAGGCGGCCGGCAGCCAGCTGTCGCGTTCGCGGGGGATATCGTCTCCCAGAAATGGGGTGGGGTTCAACAGGGTGACGGTAAGGCCCGCCTCGGCCAGGCGGCGGGCCGCCTGGACACCGGCCAGGTTCCCTCCAAGTACGACGACGTGAGCTGGCATGCACGCCTCCTTTGCGCGGTTTCGAACGGACTGGGAGGATTGTAGCATGAGCGGGCAGCAGCGTCAAGTTCTGCTTGAGAAAGACGTCCCCCGGCAGCTGCCATACGAACCTGGCGGCTGCCGGGGGACTCGCGGGGGGGCCGAGGGCCGGGACGCGGCCCCCGTTCCACCGGGCTACTGCAGCGGCGACGTGCAGTGCGGACAGCGGGTCGCCTTGATCGGGATGGCGGTGCAGCAGAACGGGCAATCCTTGGTCGTGGGCGCGGCCGGGGCCTCTTTGGGTTTGGCCTGCAGCTTGTTCACCGCCTTGACCACGAAAAAGAGCACGACGGCGATGATGACAAAGTTGAGGATGGCGTTGAGGAACAGGCCATAGTTGATCGTGGCCGCCCCGGCCTCTTTGGCTGCCGCCAACGAGGGGTAGGCCTGGCCGGAGAGGTTGATGAACAGGTCGGCAAAGTTCACGCGCCCCAGGAGCAGCCCGATGGGCGGCATCAGGATATCATTGACCAGGGAGGAGATGATCGCCCCAAAGGCGCCGCCGATGACGACGCCAATCGCCAGGTCGATGACGTTGCCGCGCAAGATGAACGCTTTGAGCTCTTTCCACATGGGTGGCCTCCTTCGTGTGTGTGGGTTTGTTGGGGTCATTGTACCACGGATCAGGAGCAAATGCAAAGGCCGGGTGCAGGGGCGGAGCCCCTGTGGTATAATATAGCGAGGAACACCGGCCACGAAGGAGGCAACCGATGCCGCGACAGTATATCGCTCTTCCGACCGCCGCGCCCCGCCAGCAGGGCGGGGACATTCGGCTGCGCTGCCCGGCCTGCGGGGAGAGTTCGTCCATGGCCGGGTTGGAGGCCCAGGCGATGGTCTGCGGGTGGTGTGACTTTCACCTGCCCCTGGAGGCCGGCCCCCACAGCGAGCTTTTGGTGGACGAGGGCTCCTTTCGCCCGCTCGAGGCTGCGCCGGCCGGCCCGGTCCGCCTGGGTTGGGCCACGCTGTCCGGCCGGCCGCTGGCCGTCGCGGTGAGCGGTCCCGCCTCTCGTTGGAGCGCCCCCGAGATTGGCGCGCTGGCGGCCCTGGCCGAACAGGCCGGCCGCGAACGACGGCCCCTCTTGTGGGTGGTCACAGCCGCTCAGGGCGTGGCGGCGCCCCTGCAGTGGCCCGGGCTGCAGATCGCGCTCGGCCGGGTGGGAGAGGCTGGCCCGGAACACAGCCGCGGCACGCCGGCCCCCTGGATCGCCCTGGTCTCCGGGCCGGTCTACGGCCCCGCGGCGGCGCTTGCCACCCAGGCCGACCTGGTGCTGGCCGAGCCGGGCGCCGTCCTGGCCCCCGTCCTGCCCGAGGTCCTGCGCCCCGCCGGCCGGCTGCCCCTGGCGAGCACGCGCTCTCCCCAGCAGCTCCTGCGGGAGGGGTGGGCCGACGCCGTGGTCCCACGGCACGAACAGCGCACGGCAGTGGCCGAACTGCTGGAACTGCTCGGCTCCGCCGGGGCAGACGCCGTGATGCCTCCCGCCGCGGCGCCGGGACGGTCGGTTGAACTGGCCGTACGCGCCGCCCGCGCCCGCGGCACGCCCGCGGCCGGGGAGAGCTGCGGCCTGCTGGAGCGCTTGGCTCCCTTCTATGAACTGGCCGGCGACCGCCAGTCCGCGGACGACCCGGCCCTGGTGGGAGGCCTGGCCCGCGGGCCCGACGGGCTGCCCGTGCTTGTCCTGGCCACGGCCTGTGGCGAGAGGCGGGCGGAGGTTCGTCGCCGCCGCGCGGGGGCGATTGGCGCGGCCGGCTGGCGCAAGGCGACGCGCCTGCTGCGGCTGGCCGGCCGCTTCAACCTGCCGGTGGTGCTTCTGGTGGACCGGCCCGCACTGCGTACGGGCGGCCGTGGCGAACCCTCCGAGGCCGCCACGGCGCTCGGGGAGATGGCCCATGTCTTGCTGACCATCCCGGTGCCGACGGTTGCGCTCCGGACTGCCGCCGGCGAGGACGCGGCCACCCTGGCGCTCTCGCTGGCCGATGCCCTGCTGGCACCGGAGGAGCTCGCGCCACGGCTGCAGGAGGAGGGCTGGCCGGTCAGCGGCACCTGGGGGGCAGGGGAGTTGGATGCCCAACTGGCCCGCGTGCTGGAGGCGCTGCGGCAGGACTACCTGCGACACGGGGCCCTCGGGCGACGGGCGTTGGCCCAGCACCGCTATCTGTGCTGGACCCGGCTCTCCCCCGTCTCGTCCTCTTCCGATCCGGCGACCTGGGCATTTCCACAGCGCTAGCGTTATGAAGGCATGCGGGTGGGACACCGTACCTCTGAGAATCTCAAGGTGGCGAGGGCTATTCCCATGACGCTGCGCAGGCAGACCCTACTGGCAATCGGCGCAACCGGCTTTGTTCTGACCATGGCCCTTTATGCGCTGTCTTCGCTGATCTTGCTGCGCGGCGTTACCAACCTCGAGGAGAAGGATACCGAGGACAATGTCCAACGCGTCGTCAGCATCCTGGAAGAAGAGCAGTCCGCTATGGATCTGAACGCGCACGACTGGGCCTCTTGGGATGCGACCTATGCCTTCGTCCAGGACCACAACGAGGCCTATATTCAGGAGAACCTGATGCCCCAGACCATGGTGATCCTGGAGCTCAACTTGCTGCTCTTGACCGATTCTGCGGGGCAGGTGGTCTGGGGGATGGCCTATGATGCCGTGAAACAGGAGGCGTTGCCGGTACCCGAGGAATTGCAGTCCTACCTGGGGCCGGGCAGCCCTCTCGTACAGTACACGGAGGCCGAGCCCCATCGTGGGGGGCTCTTGCTGCTTCCCGATGGCCCCATGCTGGTCGTCTCCTGGCCGATCCGAAAGAGTTCAGAAGAGGGACCGGCCCGCGGTACACTCATCATGGGGCGTACCCTGAACATGGACAAGATCGCGCGCCTGGCAAACCTGACCGACCCGGCCCTCACCCTCTACCGCCTTGACGATCCGGCCCTGCCCGTGGACTGTGCCTATGCCCGGGATCGGCTCGCGGAGCAACCCCCTCCCTTCGCTATCCCCCTCGACGACTCGACGGTCGCAGGCTACACGGCGCTGCGCGACGTGAGCGGCACGCAGTCGCTGCTGCTGCGGGTCACGCTGCCGCGCCCGCACTACCAGCAGGGTCGGATCAGCACGCTCTACCTGCTGGGCTCACTGCTGATCGTGACCGGCGCCTTTGGCGCGGTGACGTTGCTCCTCCTTGAACGGTTGGTGCTGCGGCGGGTCTTTGGCCTCAGCACCGAGGTCGACCAGATCCGCACCGTAGGCGCGCTGTCCGCGCGTGTCTCGCAGGTCGGCCAGGACGAACTGACCCGCCTGGCCGGCGCGATCAATGACATGCTTGCGGCGCTGGACGCTTCGCAGCAGGCGCTGCTCCAGAGCGAGGGGCTGGCTCGGCAGGAAGCGCGGCGCCTGGAGGCGCTGCGGGATGTGGGGTTGGAGCTGGGGGCCCAGTTGGACCTGCAGAGTCTCCTCCACTCGATTGTCGCCCACGCCATCGACCTGCTGGAGGCGGACGACGGCGGCCTATACCTGTACCGGGCCGAGCAAGAGATCCTGGAGCGCGTCGTCAGTGTAGGCGGCACCATCCCCATCGGCAGCGTCCTCCATCGCGGCGAGGGGCTGTCCGGCCAGGTCTGGGCCACGGGCCATCTGCTCATCGTCGACGACTACCAGCAGTGGGACGGCAAGGCGGCCGTCTTCCAGGAAGAACCCAGTATGGCGATCGTAGGGGTGCCGGTCCGCTGGGGGGAGCGCCTGGTGGGCATTCTGAACGTCGCGGCCATGCCGCCGCGCCGCTTTAGCCCCGCCGACGCCGAACTGTTGAGCCTCTTTGCGACGCAGGCCGCGGTAGCGCTGGAGAACGCGCGGCTGTATGCCGACCTGGAGCAGCGGATCGAGCAGTTGAAGCGCACGCAGGCCCAACTGGTGCAATCGGCGCGGCTGGTGGCGGTGGGCGAACTGGCGGCCGGGGTGGCCCACCAATTGAACAACTCGTTGACCCCTATCCAGGGGTACGCGGAGCTGTTGGCCGAGAGCCTGGGGGCCGACTCGGTCCACCAGCAGGACCTCCGGCGGATTATCGTCCGGGCCCGCCAGTCCAGCGAGATCGTGCGCAACTTGCTCGATTTTGCCCGGCAGATGAAGCCGCAGAAAGAGATGGTTCACATCAACGATGTCGTGCGCCGCACGCTGGCGCTGATCCGGGTCCAACTCGAAAAGGCCGGCCTGACCATCGAGGAAGACTATGCGGCCGACCTCGACCAACTCTCCGTGGATGCGGGACAGATGGGCCAGGTTCTGCTGAACCTGATCAATAACGCGGCGGAGGCGATGCCGGTGGGGGGGCGGCTGGGGCTGCAGACCTCTCGGGACGGCGGCGAAATCGTCGTAGCGGTCTCGGACACCGGGCCGGGCCTGTCTCCGGACGCGCAAGCGCATCTCTTTGAGCCATTCTTCTCCACGCGGCCGGGACGGACCGGGCTGGGGTTAGCTGTCAGCCTGGGGATTGTCCAGGAGCACGGCGGCCGCATCGAGGTGACGAGCGCGCCCGGGCAGGGCAGCACCTTTACCGTCTGGCTGCCGCTGCCGGATGGGGCGGACGCGCCCGGATAGGACCATCCAGTCCTATCCAGGTGTCTGGCCCGCAGACGGCAGCGTCGTTGCGGCACAACGTCCGCATGGCGCGGCGCATGTCCCGCGGCAGCCGGATAGGGGCTGCGCGCGCGAACCGGCCCGCTATGGCTGGCCGTGATGGGAGGGGGTCGTCTTCGCAGATCGGGCCGGTTGTGGTATAATAAGGGCGACAGGACCCCTATGGAGTGTGGAAATGAGCCGTCAAAAGACATCGCCAGGGAAAAGGGCCCCCGGCCGCACGACACGGGAGGCTGCCGTCCGCGAGGGCGCCGCTGCCGGTGCCCCCTCACCCCCGCCTGTGCCCCAGGCCGAGGGAACGACCGCCCTCGTCTTTGAAGTGGGCGAGCGGCGTTTTGGGCTGCCCGTGGAGCACGTGGTACAGATCGTCGAGATGGTAGCGATTACCCCCCTCCCCCGGGCCCCCGAGATCGTGGCCGGCGTGATCGACTTTCACGGCCAGGTGATTCCGGTCGTCGACGTCAGAACACGGCTGGACCTGCCGGCGCAGCGCTATTCCCTGCGCACGCCCATCATCATCAGCCGGCTGCGCGAGCAAATCGCCGGCTTGATCGTGGACCGCGTGAGTGGCGTGATCGAGGTTCATCCGGCCCAGGTAGCAGAGCCCCACGAGATCTTTACACCGGAGACGCGCCCGGCGCTGCCATTGCTCGAGGGTGTGGCCCGTACAGGGGATGGCCTGCTCCTGATTCTGAACCTGGCGACCTTTTTGTCCCGTGAAGAGGCCAAGACGCTGAAGCGGGCGCTGACCGAACAGCGCCGCGGCCCCAACCGATAGCGCGCCAGGCCTATCGGAGACGTTGGCGCGCGGGCTAGCTGAGGGATAGGATCCCGCGGTTGCTCGAATTGGAGGCCGGCTATGCCGCCGGGAAATCCGGCTCTAGATACCCCTACCTACGAACGCTTCCGCGCCCTGATCCTCGAGCGCAGCGGCCTGCATTTTTCTGACAAGCGCCGGCAGGACCTCGAGCGCGGCCTGCTGCAGGCCCTCGGCCACAGCAGCTCCCCTAGCGCCGCGGACTATTACCGGCTGCTGTCCGACAAGCCGACCGACAGCCCGGAATGGGAGAGCCTGATCGCCCAGGTGACGATCGGTGAGACCTATTTCTTCCGTGACCGGGGACAGTTCGACGCCCTCCGTCAGCACATCTTGCCCGAGCTCGTCGCTCAGAAGCGGGACCTCACACGCCAGATACGCATCTGGAGTGCCGGCTGCGCTACGGGGGAAGAGCCTTACTCGATCGCCATGGTGATACGCGAGCTGCTGCCCGATCTGTCTTCCTGGAGCATCACGATCCTGGCCACCGACATCAATGGGGAGGCGCTGCACAAGGCCCGCGCCGGCCGCTACGGCGACTGGTCCTTCCGCGAAACGGGCTGGGAGAGGATGCGCGAGCGCTATTTTGCCCGCCAGGGCAAGGAATGGCACCTGGCCCCGGCGGTGCGGGAGATGGTCTCCATTGCCTACCTCAACCTGGGAGAAGACCCCTACCCCGCGATATCCAACAACACCGTGGCCTTTGACCTCATCCTGTGCCGCAACGTGACGATCTACTTTGCGCCCGACATGGTCCGGCGCGTCGTGGATCGGTTCCACGAGGCCCTGGTTGAGGGTGGCTGGCTCGTCGTCGGGCACTCGGAGCCCTCCCCGGTGACCTATGCCGGGTTCGAGGCCCACGCCTTTCCGGGAACGATCCTCTACCAAAAGACCGGCCAACCGCCGCGCTTCGACCTGTCCTGGATGGCGGCCGTGGAGGAGAAACCGGCCTCGGCGGCTGCCGCCGGCCCCATGCCGGCCCCGCGGACGGCGGTGCCCCCGCCGCCGCCGGCCCCTGTGCTGCCCCCGCCGGCCGTCCCCGCGCCGCCTTTGCCGGCCGCGACCTGCGATGATATCCCCGCCCTCGTCACGGCAGGGCGGATCGAGGAGGCGCTGGAGCAATTGCACCGCTTTATCGAGCGTGAACCCCGCTGTGCCACGGCCTATTTTACCGTGGGCAAGATCCGGGCCAACGCCGGCCACTGGCAGGAGGCCCGGCGCTGGTTCGAACAGGCCCTGGGGCTCGACCCGCTTTTGACGGAAGCACACTTTCTGCTGTCCCTCGTCCACAGTCAGGAAGGGGCGCAGGAAAAAGCCCTCCAATCTATGAAGCGCGTCGTCTACCTGGATCGCAATGCCATCCTGGGGCATTTTTGCCTGGCCAACCTGTACCAGGAGGCAGGAAACCCCATCCGCGCCCGCAAGTCGTTGGAGAACGCGCTGCACCTGCTGGAGGGACTGCCGGAGGATACCCTGATCCCCTGGTCGGATGGGATGACGGCCGGCCGGCTGCGCTTTACCGTGCGCCGGCAGATGCAGGAGTTGGACAACGTCGAGCCGCCGCGTCCGGCTCGGTAAGAGCCGGACGCGGACGCCAACGGTTCACCCCCGGCTGTATCCAGGTCGGGTCGGTTTGCTCAAATGGCCGGCGCCCGGCAGCAGCGGGATTGGACGCCGTGCCATACGGGCGTTGTGCCGGGCCGACGCTGCCGGTGTCCGGCCCGCTCTGCCAGGTTGTCGAGCGGTATCGTTTGTAGTACAATGGAGCCGGCCGGCTGGACCGGAGCCGGTGTTCAGAGCGGTGTGGGGTGGCCGCAGCAGGCCGGGCCCGGCAGTATGGAGGAAGCGATGGGTGGTGAAAAGCAAGAACCCGTACAGAGCGACGCAGGGGAGGAGCTTGCGCCCGCAGAGGTGGCCCGCATCCTGCAGGAGCGGGCCCGGACCCTGGCCGAGGTGCCGCCCGAGGAACGGGCGGGCTCGGCCGCGCAGGTGGTCGTCTTTTCCCTAGGGGGCGAGGTCTATGGCATCGAGGCCGGCCATGTAGAAAACATCTATCCGCTGGAGGGTCTGACCGTCGTGCCCTGCACGCCCGACTTTGTCGCCGGTGTCGTCAACCTGCGCGGTCGCATCTTTGCCGTGGTCGATCTCCATAGCTTTATGGGCCTGGGCCCAATCACGGTAGACCAGAATACCCAGGTCATTGCGGTGAACGTTGCCGGGTTGGAGTTGGGGCTCCTGGCCAACGACGTCCGTTCGGTGGGCACACTGCTTCTGGATCAACTGGAACCGGCCCTGCCTACCGTCACGCGCGTTGCCGCAGAGTATACGCGGGGCGTGACCCCCGAGATGGTCGTCCTTCTCGACCTGGAGGCGCTGGTGCGGGATCGGCGGATGATTGTGCACGAAGAGGTCGTGTAGCGGCGCCGGAGGAGATGCCATGTCGTTGGATGAGGACCTGTTGAAACAATTGATGGTCAGCTTCCGCGAGGAGTTGGCCGAGCGCGTGGCGGCGATCAACGCTGGGCTGCTGGGCCTCGAGCAGGAGCCCACCGAGGCGCAGCGGGCGGCGCTGCTGGAGGAGCTCTTTCGGCATGTCCACAGCCTGAAAGGGGCGGCCCGTGCGGTCAGCCTGAAACCCATTGAGGAGCTGGCCCACGGCATGGAGGATGTTTTTGGCGCCGCGAAGCGCGGGACGATCTCGCTGTCGGAGACGCTCTTTGACCTCTTGTACCAGGGGATGGACCTGATCGGCGGCGTTATGGCCAGCCTGGACACGGGGCGTGGCATCGACCCGGCTTTGGACCTGCCCGGGTTTATCGTGCGGCTTGCCGCGGCCTGGCGCGGACAGCCGATCCAGGCGCCACAGATCGAGGCTCCGCCGCCGGCCCCGCTTGCAGCGGAGCCGGGTGAGGCTCCGCTGCCCCGGAAGGCCGCGGAGCCGGCGGCACCGGTTTGGAGCGGCGATACCATCCGGGTGCCTACCTCCCGCCTGGACGATCTGATGGCGCAGGCCGGGGAGCTGCTCGTGACGCGCTTGCGGGTGGCGCAGCAGATCGAGGAGCTGGCCGAATTGCAGGCGCTCCTGGCCCGGTGGCAGAAGGATTGGCAGCGCGCGCGTGGAAGCACGCAACGCGATCTGCACGCGGGGGGGGCGGGCGAAGGTGCTCCCCTGCAGCAGTTCTACCTGCGCAACGAAGAGTACCTGCGCGCACTGGCCGATTGGCTGAACCTGCACGCCCGCCGTGTGTCTGACGACGCTACTCGTCTGGCACTGGTGACAGACCAGTTGCAGGAGGGGATCAAGCGGGTGCGCATGCTGCCGCTGGCTACGCTGCTCCCCACCTTTCGCCGCATCATCCGGGACCTGGCGCGGAGCAAAGGGGTCGACGTCGCGCTCGAGGTGGAGGGTGGCGAGACCGAGATGGACAAGCATGTCCTGGAGCAGATCAAGGATCCGCTGATGCACCTCCTGCGCAACTGCATCGATCATGGGATCGAACCTCTGGCGGAGCGCAAGGGGCGCGGCAAGCCGCTGCGCGGCACCATCGTGCTGCGCGCCGAGCGGCGGGCCAACGTCATCGTCGTCGAGGTTACCGACGACGGGGCCGGCATCGACCTGGCGGCAGTACGGGAGGCAGCGGTACGGCGCGGGCTGCTCACTGCGGAGGCGGCAGCCGAGGCCGGCGAGCAGGTCCTCCTCGACCTCATCTTTGCCTCGGGGCTTTCGACCTCCACGATTATTACCGAAGTGTCGGGGCGCGGCATTGGGTTGGACGTGGTGCGCAAGAACGTGGAAAGCCTGCAGGGGCGGGTGGAGGTGCGGTCCGAGCGGGGGCGCGGCACGGCCTTTGCGCTGACGCTGCCCTTTACGCTGGCCAGCACGCGCTGCCTGCTCATCCGGGCCGGCGGACAGCCCTATGCGGTACCGCTCTCGGCGGTGGAGAAACTCGTTCCGGTGGGGTCAGGCGACGTTATGGTGGTGGAAGGAAAGGAAGCGATCCACTACCAGGGCCGGCCGCTCGCGCTTGCGCGCCTGGTCGACGTGCTGCGGATGCCCGGTGCACCCACGGCCCTGGCCGCGGAAAGCCGCATGCCGGCGGTGATCCTGGCCGCGGGCGGCCAGCGCATCGCGTTTCTGGTGGACGAACTGTTGGGCGAGCAGGAACTGGTCGTCAAGAACCTCGGCCGGCAGCTGGCGCGTGTGCCCAACATTGCCGGGGCCACGATCCTGGGGACGGGGGCCGTCGTGCTCATCCTCAACGCCGTCGACCTGGTCAAGAGCGCCCAACGCACGGCCGGCCCCACGATCTTGCCGCCGGCTGCCGAGCCGCAGCCGGCCGCACAGGCCCGCAAGACGATCCTGATCGTGGACGATTCCATCACCACCCGCACCCTGGAGAGAAACATCCTGACCACGGCCGGCTACAACATCCGCCTGGCGCTGGATGGCTACGAGGCGCTGTCGGCCCTGGCCGAGGGACCGTGCGACCTGGTCGTCTCCGACCTCGACATGCCGCGGATGGATGGGTTCGAGCTGACGCGCCAGCTCAAGGCGGATGGGCGCTACCGCGACCTGCCGGTTATCCTCGTGACCTCGCTCGACAGCACCGAGGACAAGGCCAAGGGAATCGAGGTGGGGGCGGATGCGTACATCGTCAAGGGGACCTTTGACCAGGACAACCTGCTGGATACGATCCGGCAGCTGATTTGAACGCGCAAGGCATAGAAGCTCCCGGTTCTCGCGACGGCGCAGAGGCAGCGATGGCTGGAGCAGCACGAGAGGGTTCCAAGGGCGATCTCCTGGTCGTGGACGACAGCACGACCAGCCGGCTCCTGCTGCGGGCAATCCTGGAGCGCAACGGTTACGGGGTGCGTTTCGCCAGCAACGGCGAAGAGGCGATGGCCGCCGTGCGCACAACGCCCCCCGATCTGATCCTGCTGGACCTGATCTTGCCCGGCATGGACGGCTACAAAGTCACCCGCCGGCTGCGCCGGGAGCCGGGGCTGCCCTACATCCCCATCATGCTGATCACCACGCTGGGCGACATGGATGCCCGGCTCAAGGGGCTGGAAGCCGGCGCGGACGACTTTGTGGTCAAGCCGCCCGACGAGGCCGAGCTGCTGTCCCGGATCGCTGCTTTGCTGCGCATGAAGAGCAGCCAGGAAGCGGTCCTGATTGAAAAGGCCAAGATCGACCTGCTCTACCAGGTCAGCCGGGAGCTAAGCGCGGAGCTGGACCTGGACAGCCTCCTCTCGCGTATCCTGAACCTCACCATCGGGGCGACGGGGTCGAGTCGGGGCAGTATCATCCTGGTGGGCGAACGGGGAGAAGCGATCCGCAAGATCGCCTTTTACAAGGATCACGAGGCGGCCGTTGCCGCCGAGGTCTGGAACCGGGTCCTGCAGGACGGCCTCGCCGGCTGGGTCATTCAGTACCATGAGGGGGTTGTCATCCACGACACGTTGCAGGACCCCCGCTGGATCGCCGTCGAGGGGGCCTTTGAGTCGACGCGTTCTGTCCTGGCCACTCCGTTGATCCATGCCAACCGCGTCTTTGGCGTGCTGACCCTGACACACGAAGAGGTGAGCCACTTTACCCTGGATCACCTCGACATGTTGAACTCGATTGCGACCCAGGGGGCCATGGTCATCGAAAAGGCCCGCGCCTATCAACGCGAGCAGCAGCGGACGCGCCAGTTGTGGCTGGTCAATGAAGTGGGCCGCCAGGTCACCTCGATCTTGATCCCCGCGCAGCTCCTGCGCCAGGTGTCTCAGCTTATCTGTCAGACCTTTGACTACTATTATGTGGCCGTGGGACTTGTCCAGGGGGAGGACCTGGTCTTTGAGGATTGGGGCTGCGGCCGGCTGCCAGACCTGGTAGCGCTACCAGGCCGGATGCTGCTCTCCCAGCAGGGGATCACCACGTGGGTGGCGCGTAACGGGCAGCCGCTCCTTGTGCCCGATGTCAGCCAGGAACCGCTCTACTATGGGATCGACAGCCTGGCAGACACCGTCGCCGAGCTGGCGGTGCCGCTGCGGGTTGGAGGCCAGGTTTTGGGCGTTCTGGACGTCCAGAGCGACCGCGCCGACCAGTTGAGCGAGGAGCAAGTCCCCCTGCTGGAGACGTTGGCTTCGCAGGTCGCCGTGGCGCTGCGCAACGCCCAGATGTATGACGCCCAGTGTTCCCTGGCCAACCAGCAGTCGACCCTCTACGAGATCCTCCGCGCGGTCGGCGAGCACATCGATCCCGAGGCCATCTGCCGCGTGGCCGTCGAGTCGGTGTGGCGGCGCATCGGCTGGCCCGGCGTTGCCGTGCTTCTGCCGGACGATGCGAACTGCAACCTGGTCGTGCGCGCCGCCGCCGGCTCGCGCGCCGATACCGTGGGCTGGAACGTGCCGGTCGAGCGGGGCGTCACGGGCCGCGCCTTTCGTACGGGCCGTGTCCAGAACGTCCCCGATGTCCACGCGGATCTCGACTATATCGTCGGCGACCGTAGCGTGCGCAGCGAGCTCGCCGTCCCTATGCGGCGGGGGGATCGGGTGCTCGGCATTTTCGATGCCGAGAGCGCAGCGCTGGCGGCTTTTGACGCCGAGGCGGTCCAGATGGCCGAGTCGTTGGCCGACACGATCGCCCTGGCTCTGGACAATGCCCGGCGCACGACGGAGCTCTCGATCGTCAACGAGATCGGCCAGTCGCTGGCCTCGACCCTGCAGTTGGACAACCTGCTCGAAGCGGTCTATGGGCAAGTCGGCCGGCTCTTTGACACGACCAACTTTTACATTGCCACCTACGAGGCGTACACCGGCGAATGGGTGACGCTTCTCGAGGTAGAGGAAGGCCAACGGCAGCCGCCGGGCCGGTTCCCCTTGGGCGCGGGGCTAACCGGCCACATCATCCGTGAGAAGACGCCCCTGCTCTTTCGCACCGCTGCCGAGGTAGCGGCCTTTGAGCAGCAGCACGGGGTCCAGCCGGTTGGCCGGCCGGCCCACTCCTGGCTCGGCGTCCCCTTGATCGCGATGGATCGGGTCGTCGGCGTTATGGGGATACAGAGCTATGTGCTGGAGAACCTGTACAACGACGAGGACCTGGCCCTCTTCTCGACCATTGCGGCCCAGGCCGCCGTGGCGATCGAAAAGGCGCGCCTCTACAACGAGGCGGAGGGGGAGCGGCGCAAGCTCGCGGCGGTCCTGGGGAGCACGTCCGATGTTGTCGTGGTCAGCAATTGCGAGGGCCAGGTGATGCTCCTGAACCCCGCCGCGGAGGCCGCCTTTGGGGTGCAGGCCGACGCGGTCGGCGGGCGCCCCCTGGCCGAAGCTATCCCCAATCCGGCGTTGGGCGCGCTCTTTGACCGCCGCATCCGCGGGGTATCCCCCTATACGGCAGAAATCCCCCTGGCCGATCAGCGCACGCTCTATGCCAGCGTCTCGCAGGTGGAAAGCATTGGCTACGTGGCCGTTATGCAGGACATCAGCGAGTTCAAGCGGCTGGATCGGATGAAAAGCGAGTTTGTCGCTACGGTCTCGCACGACCTGCGCAATCCGCTGGCGACAATCAAGGGCTATGCCGACCTTCTGATCGAGGCGCTTGAGGGGGTCAATCGGGGTTTTGCCGAACGGATCCAGTTCACCGCCGAGGAAATGGCCGGCCTGATCGGCGACCTGCTGGACCTGGGCAAGATCGAAGCCGGTGTAGAGATCGCTCGCGTCCCTTGCCGGCTGGACGAGCTGATCAACAAGGCGGTGGCCGCCGCCCAATTCCAGGCGGAAAGCAAGCGGATGGTCGTGACGGCAGAGGTGCCTGCGCAAACGCCTGCAGTCCTGGGGGACGCCGGCCGGCTGCGGCAGGTTCTGGACAACCTGATTGCCAATGCTGTCAAGTATGGCCTGCCAGGAGGTCATGTGACGGTTCGCCTGGGACACGAGGGGGACCGGGTCATGGTGCAGGTGCAGGACACCGGTATCGGCATCCCGCGCGACGCCTTGCCCCGGCTCTTTGGCAAGTTCTACCGTGTCCCCGGACCGCATACGACCAAGGTGCCGGGGACGGGGCTGGGCCTGGCGATCGTCAAATCGATTGTCGAGCTGCATGGGGGGCAGGTCTGGGTCGAGAGCGAGGTCGGCGAAGGCAGCACCTTTGGCTTTACGCTGCCCGCCTATTTCGGTGAGGGATGAGCCCGATGGTCCGCGTCCTGGTCGTCGACGATTCGCCAACGGTGCGTGAACTGCTCGTGCGAATGCTGGAGAGCGACCCCGAGATCCGCGTGGTCGGCATGGCTCGGGATGGGGAGGAGGCCGTCCGGCTTGCTGGCGAGCTGCGCCCGGATGTCGTCACGATGGATATCCGCATGCCGCGTCTGGACGGCTTCCAGGCCACGAAGCGCATCATGCAAAAGACGCCGACGCCAATCGTCGTGGTCAGCGCTAGTGTCGAGTCGGAGGAGCTCAAGATTACCTTTAACGCGATCCGGGCGGGGGCGCTGACGGTCGTGGAAAAACCGCGGGGGCCGGCCGGGCCGGCCTTTGAGCAGATCCGCACCCAGCTGCTCACCACGGTCCGGCTGATGGCCGGGGTCAAGGTCGTGCGCCGTTGGGCGACAGGGATGCTGCGTCCGGCGGCGGTGGTTCCTCCGCGGGCGCTGTCCGAGGTGCGCGCGGCCGTGGTGGCAATCGCCGCCTCCACCGGGGGGCCGGGCGCGCTCTACCAGGTTCTGCGTGACCTGCCGGCCAATTTTCCCCTGCCGATCCTCATCGTCCAGCACATTGCGCGGGGCTTTGGGCAGGGGATGGTAGATTGGCTGCGTGGGGCCACCCAACTGCGAGTGGCGACGGCCCAGCCAGGCGACGTGCTTCAGGCGGGGCGTGTCCTGGTGTCGCCCGACGACCAACACCTGGGGCTGGGCCGCGATGGACGGGTCGTCCTGTACCCCAGGCGCGACGAGCGGGAGCTGTGCCCTTCGGCCGATATCCTGTTCAGGGATGTGGCGCAGACCTTTGGGCGTAAGGCGTTGGGGGTCATCATGACGGGAATGGGTCGGGATGGTGTGGAGGGGCTCGCCGCGTTGAAGGCGGCCGGTGGGCGGGTGTTGGCCCAAGACGAAAAGAGCTGCATCGTCTTTGGCATGCCCAAGGAGGCGATCGCGGCTGGGGTGACGGACCAGGTCGTTCCGCTGGAGCAGATGGCGCAGGCGATCACCGAGATGCTCTAGAAGAGGCCGGCTCCATAGCCGGCAATTGGAGGTAGAGGATGGCCAAGATACTGATCGTCGAGGACAGCCGTACGCAGGCGCTGCGGCTAAAGCTGGTGCTGGAAAAGGCCGGCCTGCAGGTGGAGGTGGCCGGATCGGGGCGGGACGGCATTGTCCAGGCCCAGGCCATGCTCCCGCGGGCCGTCATCCTGGACGTGAACCTGCCGGATATCGATGGCTTCCAGGTCTGCCAGCAACTCAAGAGCCAGCCCGCTACGGTAGATATCCCGGTCATCATGCTGACGGTCAAGGATCGGGCCGCCGACACGCTGTCGGGACTCGAGGCCGGGGCCGACGCCTATATCCCCAAGGACGATTTCGCCGAGGTCAATCTCTTGCAGGCGCTCCATGATCTGGGTATTGCCTGATCCTATGGATGGGTGGACCATCGAGAGAGGGAACCATGGTCGAGGCCGACAAGTCTTTTGACCTTCTGAATAACTATGACGTGGTGATTGCCCGACAACATGCCCGGGAGCTCGCGCGGATCATCGGATTTGGCCTGACAGACCAGACGCGCATCGCCACGGCTGTCTCGGAGGTGGCCCGCCGGGCGTTGGAAAACCGGGGCCAGATTCGTTTTTCAGTCGTGTCGGACGGGACGCACCAGGGGGTCGAGTGCGTCTGCGTTGGCACGGAGTGGATCCGTGGTTCTGTGGGCCAGCCTACCGGCGAGATCCTGGGAGGGTTACGGGGGATCGAGCGGCTGATGGACGATTTCGAGCTGCAAGTGCAGGGGGATGGCCGGACGTCTATCGTGATGCGCAAATGGCTCCGGTCACGCTGAAGGGCGGAAGCGGCGGGTCATAAAGGCAATGGTGGTCACTTTGGCCAGTTCCACCAGCGCTTCGGAATAGCCGGGCCGCAGGTGGGTGGCCTGACGGAGGTACTCGACGGCCCGGTCAAAGTCTTTCTGCCGGCGGTAGAGCATGCCGGCCTGGTAGTAGGCCGTAGCGTTCTGGGGGTCCAGGGAGATGGCTTCCTCATAGTGGCGCAGTGCGGCCGGTTCATCGCCTCCCTCAAGTGCCAGCAACCCCAACTCGACGTGTGTGGCCGCGTCGCCCGGCGCGAGGTGCAGGGCTTGTTCCAGGGACTCGCGCGCCTCGTCGAACCAGCGCAGCCGCCGGCAGATCGCGGCCGCCTTGCGCAGGTAGCGCGGCTCCTGGGGATGTAGTCGACTGGCGGTACGCATCGCCTGCAGCGCGATCCGCGGGTCATCCTGGTTGGTCAGCAGGTCTGCCAGCATCTCGTGGGCCGCCGCGTTTCCAGGGTCGCCCTCCACCCAGCGCCGGGCCGTGGCCAACGCCTCCTTGGGCTGGCCGGCCTGGGCCTGCACCTGGCAGACCGCTTCCAGGTAGCGCGGTTCTTGCGGGGCGAGGCGCAGGGCCTCGCGGAGCGAGGCCAGCCCTCCCGGCAAGTCGCCTCCGCTGACCTGGGCCAGCCCCAACTCGAAGTGGTTTTCGGGGCGTCCCGGCTGCTCCTGCAGGAGGGTGGTGAGCACCTCCTGGGCCTCTTGCAGGCGACCTTCCGCGCGCAGCGCTGCGGCCAGGTGGCTCCGCAGCGCGGGATCTCCGGGCGCCAACTCCAGGGCGCGTTCGAGCTCCAAGCGGGCCTCGCGGTAGCGGCCGGTCTGGAGGTAGAGGGCGGCCAGATCGTCATGCCACACCGCCCGGTCGGGGGCTTGCCCAATCGCCTCTTGCAGCGCGGCGATCGCCTCGGCCATGCGACCCAGGCCGGCGTAGGCCTGGGCCGTGTGAACGGCATGCAGTGGATTGTCCGGGGCTCGCGCGCGTGCTGCCAGAAAAGATTCGAGCGCTTCCAGGTGTTTGCCCTGCGCCAGATAGACCTGGCCCAACTCGTCGTGCCAGTCGGCCTGTTCGGGGTCCATCCCCAGGGCCTGGATCATCTCTTTCTCGGCTTGCTCGTAGCGCCCCTGGCGGTAGGCCCAGCGGGCCAGCCGGTCGTAGTGCTGGGGGCTGGCCGGGTCGAGCTTGCTGGCGCGCTCGTAGGACCGGCGGGCCTCGTCATCCTGGCCCATATCCATCAGGGTGTCACCAAGGACGGCGTGGGCGGCGGCAAAGCCGTTGCGCAGGGCGATCGCGCGGCGCTGCGCTTCCGCGGCCTCCTCGGGCCGGCCCAGTTGCCGCAGGATGCTCCCCAGTCGGTGGTAGTAGGTCGGCTGGCGGGCGTCGAGGGTGATCGCTTCGTGCAGCACCGTGGCGGCCTCCTCCAGGTGACCTTCCGCCTCCAGCACCAGGCCCAATTCATAGTGCGCCGCGGCGTCCCGCGGGGCCAGGGTGATGGCCTCAACCAGTTCGTCGTGCGCTGCATCCAACTGCCCGCTCTCCCGCAAGGCGGTGGCCAGGGCGCGCCGGTAAAGCGGTTCCAGCGCCGGGGAGGGGATACCGTTGGCCAGCAGCTGCCACGCCGAGCTGTTGGTCCAGCCGCGCCGCTGCGCACTGGCGATTGCGGCCGCCAACACGTGGCTGGCCTCCGCATGGCGCCCCGCGAGCTCCAGGGCCAGACCGTACTCGTAGGCCCAGCGATCTTCCTGCGGGTCAAGCTCGTGAGCCCGCTGCAGGTGCACGAGCGCCTCTTCCACTCCTTCGGCCTGGCGGTGCGCCAGGACATGAGCCTCACGCAGCTCGAGTTCCCGGGTGGCCTGCTGCCGCAGCAGACCACCCAGCGTGCCGTGATAGAGAGCGGTGTTGGGCGCCAGCGCCAAGGCACCCCGGTACGATGCGAGGGCCTGGTCGTACTGACCCTTTTGGGCGTAGGTGCGGCCCAGCTCAAAGGCGGCCCGGTCGTTGGTGGGCTCGAGCCGTTCGACCTCGCGAAAGGTCTGGATGGCGGCATCTTCCTCGCCACCCTGCCGCAGAAAGATGCCCAGGGCGATCCGGAAGTCGGCTCGTCCGGGAGCCTTTTCGATGCTCCTGTGGAAGGCCGCCAACGCGGCCGCGGCGTTTCCGGCCTGCTGATGCAGCCGGGCCTGGGCGTGGATGAGCTCCGCGTCGTCGGGCAGACGCGCGAGGGCCTGGTCCAACACGGCGGCGGCTTCGTCCAGGCGGTTGAGCGCGACCAGATACCCGGCATGGCGGGCCGCATAGCGGCTCGCGGTGGGTTGGAGCGCGCCGGCCCGGGCAATGGCCGCCAGCGCCTCGTCCACCCGGCCCATCTCCCAGAGCAGGCCGGCGAGCTCATCCTGCCAGGCGGGCGCGTTGGGCTGCAGTTCCACGACGCGCTGCCAGGCAGCCAGCGCCTGCTCCTGGCCGCCTGACCGCTGCAGCAGGCCGGCCAGATGGGCCAGGTAGGCCGCGGCCTGGGGAGCCAGGGTGACGGCTCGCCGGTACATCTCCCGGGCTTCTTCAGGGCGGGATAGCCCTTCCAGCACCCGGCCCGCCAGATCAAAGGCCGCGGCATAGTCCGGTTTCAGGGTCAGTGCCTGGCGCAGTGTTTCCAGCGCAGCCGGCTTTTCTCCGAGGCGTTCCAGCGCGACGGCGGTGGCATAGTGGTAGCGGGCGTCGTCGGGATGCTGGGCGACGGCCGTCTGAAACTCGTTCAACGCCTCCCGGTGCCAGCCACGCTGCAGATAGACGGTGCCCAGTTCCTCGCGCCAGGCAGCCTGTTGCGGCTCCAGACGGAGCGCTTCCTCCAACGCCGCCGAGGCCGCGTCGAGGTGGCCCAGGCGCTGCTGGATCACGCCCAGGTCGCGGTGGTAGCGCGCCTGGCCTGGGAGGAGGTCGACCGCCCGTTCCAGGTGCGCGGCCGCGGCCGCCCACTGGCGGGCGTTGGCGTACAGCATGCCCAGGGCGTGCTGCCAATCCCCGCGCCGCGGCTGCCCGGCGACGGCGGCCCGCAGTTGGGCGATCGCCTCGTCGGTACGGCCGGCCTGCGCCAGGCTTTGCGCCAGGTCGTACTGAAAGGTCTCTTCCTGGGGGGCCAGGGCCACGGCCTTGTGGTGCGCTTCCAGCCCTGTCGCTTCGTTGCCCCGGCGCAGGGCCAGGTGGCCGAGGGCATTGTGGGCCGCCGCGCAGCGTGGGTCCAACTCGAGCGCCTGCGTCAGCTCCTGGTGGGCGGCGTCCAGCTGGCCCATGTGCACCAGCAGCTTGCCGAGCCGGGCGCGCAGGTCCGCGTCGTTGGGGGCGGCGGCTACTGCCTGGAGATAGGCCGTCCGGGCCGCGGTGGTATCGTCTCGCTCCAGGGCGATGTCGCCCAGGAGACGGTGGGCCTCTGCGCAGAGGGGATCCAGTTGCGCCGCATAGCGCAGCGCGCTGACCGCCTCCTCGACCCGCCCCAGCCGGGACAGGACCTGGCCTCGCTGGCAATGGTAGTGCGACTGCCCGGCATCCAGAGCCACGGTGCGATCGTACTTGGCCAGGGCCTTTTCCACCTGCCCTTCATCCTGGTAGACCCGGCCCAACTCAAAGTGGGCGGCGGCGTTGTGCGGAGCGAGGGCGATGGTGCGGTCGAGGTGCTCCACTGCTTCGGCGTAGCGCCGGAGCGACCGGGCGGCCAGGCCCAGTGCCAGGTGGTACGCGGGCTCCTGCGGCAAGATACGCACGGCCTTGCGGTATTCCGCCAGGGCCTCCTCGACACGGCCCTCATCGTACAGGAGCTGGCCGAGCTCAAAGTGGGCGGGGGCATAGCCGCGTTCGAGGCGGGTCGCATCGTGCAGGGCGAGGGCCGCCTCATCCCGGCGGCCCAACCGGCGCAGCAGGCTGCCGAGCCGAACCTGGTACTCGACCACGCCAGATTTCAAGTTGACGGCCCGGTGATAGGCCTCCAGCGCCTCCTCGTTCTGCCCCAGCGTCGCATAGACCTGACCGATCTCGGCCTCCGCTTCGGCCAGGTTGGGGGATAGAACCAAGGCCTGCCGGAGGGCGTCCAGGGCCCGGGCATCGTCGCCCACCTGCCGATAGGCCGTCCCCATGTGCAGCAGATACAGGGCGGTCTGGGGGCTCAACGACACCGCCTTCTGGTAGCAGCCCAGGGCTGTGTCAAACCGGCCCTGCTGGGCATACAGCAACCCCAGCTCGTCGTGATGGCGCGCGATCGAGGGATCCACGTCGCGGGCAAAGGCCAGGTACTTTTCCGCTTCCGCCAGGCGGCCCAGGCGGCGCAGGGCCACACCGAGATCGCAGTGATAAGCCCCCCGGCCTGGAGACAGCTCCAACGCCCAGCGGTACTCCTCGAGGGCCTCCGCGTACTGCCCCTGCTGCCAATAGGTGTCGGCCAGCGCCCCGTGCCCCTCGGGTTGGTCCGGTTCGATCTCCACGGCCTGCCGGAGGACGCGGATGGCCTCTTCATACCGTCCCAGCCGGCGGAAGGCGACCCCGAGACCCTGGTGATAGACCGCGCGCTCCGGCTCCAGCTCGATCGCGCGGCGCAGGTGCTGCAGGGACTCTTCGCTGCGCCCCATCGCCTGGTAGACCTGGCCGAGGAGGTTGTGCGCGTCGGCATACGTCGGATCGTACTCCACCGCGAGCTGCAGTTCCTCCAGGGCCTCGCCGTGCCGGTCGCGGTGAAAGTAGATGGCGGCCGCATTGCGGTGGTAGAGCGCTTCTTGGGGCGCCAGGTCGGCGGCGCGGATATATTGGCCGAGCGCTTCTTCGTCGCGGCCCTGGCGCTCGTAGATGATTCCCAATTCGTTGTGCGCCCACGGGTCGTCGGGGGAAAGGCGCAGGACCGTGAGCAGTTCTTGCTCGGCCCGGGTGTTGTCACCGGTCAGGCCGTAAGCCGCCCCGAGACTGCAGCGGTACTCGCGTACGTCGGGCATCAGCTCCACCGCCCGGCGGAACTCGTCCAGGGCGGCGCCATAGCGCCCCTGCAGTTGATAGACCTGACCCAGGTCGAAGGAGGCCTGGGCGCAGGCGGCCATGTGCTCGCGCACGACCTCTTTCAGCCGGGTGGCGGCCTCGTCGTACTCGCCCATCTTGCCGGCGACAACGCCGAGGCTGCGGCGGTACTGGGAATTGGCCGGGTCCAGGCTGGCCGCGCGGGCATACTCGCGCCGGGCGCGGGCCAGGTCCTCCTTGCGTTCATAGATCTGTCCCAGGCGGAAGGAGATGTCGGCCCGCTGCAAGCCCAGGGCAACGGCCTCCTCTAGCTGGGCGGCGGCCTGGTCCAGGTGCCCCTGTGTTTCCAGCGCGAGCCCGGCCTGGTAGTGCCGCAGGGGCTGCCCCTGCAAGTAGCCGGCGAGGCGCTGAAACCAGGCGGTGGGCACTTCGCCTTGGGTGAGGCACTGGATCAAGAGAGCGACCCCCTGATCTTCCATCTCGACCAGCCGGCCGGCCAGGGCCTCGCGCTTGTCGGATAGGCCGTACCAGAGGGGCACGATGCGCGTCCACCGGGCTGACGCCTCCGCATCGTGTAGATCGATCGTCGGCACCTGCCCCCGGCGCATCTGGAGCTCGATGTCAAAGGCAGCCAGGGTGTCCCGCAGCGCCAGGTGCGGAAAGGACAGCATCTCCCCCCCAGGGCGGAGGTTCAGGACGCCGCCGCGAAAAAGGTAGCGCAGAAAGTGGGTCGGATGCAGTGCTGCCAGGCTGTCCCCGGCGCCCCGGCCGGCGAGGGCCCGGGCGAGCCACCCCAACGCTTCCTCCCGGGAAAAGATCTCTACCCCTGCCTCAAAGAGCAGCCGAGCCCAGGCGGCGAGCAGCCGGAGAAAGCGGTCGGGATCGGGCGATGGGGCGCCGTTGCGGAGTCCCCATGTCAGGAGGCCGCGCGCCACGGCGAGGAGCAGCGCGCCCTTGGCTGGAAAGCGGCCGGCGCCCAGGGCGCCCTGGGCTGCCCGGAGCAGCAGATCCAACGCCCGCGGGTTGCGCGCGACGGCCCGCAGGTCGTCGTCGTCGTGCAGGTAGCGCACGATGTCCTCGGGCAGGAAGCGAGCCAGGTGCCGCCGCGTGAAGAGATCGTCCAGCTCACGAAGGTGAAAAACGGTAGCCCGGGTGAGCCACGGTTGGAACAGGGCAAACTCACCGGTGCGGCAGGCGACGACGTAGCGATGGCCGGCCCCGATCTTGCTGAAAAAGGTGGTCAGCGCCGCCAGCCCTTCTACCTGATGAGCCGGAGGAATCTCCCCCAGCCCGTCCAGGAGCAGGAGCAGCGGCATCTCCCGGACGATCGCCTCCAGGGTGGCCAGGTCGGCCTGGGGCAGGCCGTGCCCGTGCAGGATTTCGACCAGAAAGGCCGGGATCGACCCCCCCCGGTAGGTGGACAGGTCCACGTAAAAGGGAAGGTGCCGGGGGTGCTCGCCGGCTGGCTGGCCGCGCCTGTCGGAACCGAGGAGCGCCTCGGCCTGTTCCAGGGTGATCCGCCGCAGCAGAAAAGACTTGCCCGCGCCGGCCTCCCCGAGCAGGACGAGGGCGTGATAGCGTTCGAGCGCATGGTCCGGAGTCAGCGTGACACGGCGGGCGGCCTCCTCGGCGCCGGCCGGCCGCGGTTGTGCCGGGGCCAGCCAGAACGGCATGTATTGCTGGCGGGCTTCCTGGAACGCGGGGACCTGCTGCAGTGCCTGGAGGTAGCTCTGCAGGGCCGTGTTCAGGCCACCCGGGGGGTCAGCTTCCATCACTCCCCCTATTCGACCTGACCCAGCATCCAAAAGGCCAGCGTGCACAGGCCGGCCCCCAGGAGGCAGAGAAACACACCCACACCCACACCGGTCTGGACCATCTTGGTCACCGATTCAACCAGACGAGATGCTCCCTCCAGCAGCGGCAGGAACGACGTGTCCTGCGCCGCCTTGGCCCCCAGCGTGGACGATTCGCGCGTGAGGGAACGCAGCGCCTCCTGGTATTCCCGGGAAAGGATGACGCCCAGGCCGATGAGCAGCGAGACTGCCCCCAGGAGAAAAAGGGCTAGACCCATGATGATACGTACAACCGTCATTCGTACGACCCCTGCAATGTCGCCATTGTCATTGAAATGTCATCGTTCCGTAATGCTCTGCCAAGCGTTGACTCTTGGAATCTGGCGCGCTTTCCTTATCATGTGGGCATATTTATGGCGGCCCGCGAGGTCCAGGAGGATTGTTGATGTCCCGAGTTGTCTTTGCCCTGTTCTTTCTCATGGGGCTGGTGCTGCTTTACCTGACCATCCTGGTGGAGCAGCAGTTCATCATGGCTGGCATCTGCCCCTAATGCTGCGCACACAACCCCAGGCCATGGGGCAAAAGGGCTTGGGCCCGTGGCGGAAGGAGCCGTTTGTCCACGGGCAGCGAATGAGACAATGATCTCAACTTCTCTATTGCCGTAGGGGCAGACCATCAACCTGCCCCTATGCCGTTTTGGAGATCGTCTGGCGCAGGTAATAGTTCTCCAAGGCCATGGCAATCTCCCCGCTAAAGATAGCCAGGTTCTGCTGGGTCTGCGGCGGAAAGGCATCGGGCGTTTGGGACAACAGACAGAGCACACCCCAGTATCGTCCCAGCACGTACAGGGGGAAACAGGCGACCGCCTGCGCCTCCTGCCACGCCATCAGCTCGAACAGCTCCGGCCACTCGCAGCGCTGGTTAAAGATGACCGGTGTCCCGGCGTCCAGAAAACGCCGTAGGACCCGCAGTCCGCGTCCTTGCAGCGGCATGGTGGCCGTCTGTGACGGACCTTGCTGAGGGTAGGTGACAACCCGACATCCGGACTCGTTTTCCTGGCCGTAGAGAAAGATCACTACCTGCTGCAGCCCGAGGGTTCCCAGGACATTCCGGCAGGCCAGCTCCATTGCCGCTGCGGGTTCGGGTAAGGAAGCCAGGGTCCAGCTGGCCTGGAGAATACTGTCGGTCTCTTCCTGAATGCGGCCCAACTGCCCGCGCAGGGCCCGGTTATCGATCAGCGCCGTGGTGAAGCTGGCCAGGATGTTGAGCCACTGCTCATCGCCCGGCTGGTACGCCGGGCCGTCTGGCCGGGCGACGATGAGGTGCCCCAGGTCCGGGCCACCCGGGGCGGGCTGCGAGTTGAGGATCGGCCGCAGCGGGGCGATCAGGACGTGGCGCACCTCGACCCAGGCCGCTCCACGGCGGGCCGGCAGGCGCTCCCCAGGACGCAGCTGCGTGCGGGTTGCGTCGGGGAGGGCGAACCCGTGCCAACTCTCGGCATGCAGGCTTCCCCCGTAGCGATCCCGCAGGGCGGCCAGCCCCAAGGGCGACCGGGTTACCCGTTCCGCTTCGTGCAGGGCCGTTTCCAGCAGGTCATGCAGCGTGGTAGTCCGCTGCAGCGCCAAAAAGGTGTCCTGCCAGCCGTGCAGTTGGTCCTGCACATGCCGGAAGACGGTTTCCTGTTGCTGCATCCACTCCCGCATATGCCGGCGCTCGCGCCATTGGTGGAGTGCCCACTGGACAAAGTAGCCGAGGACGATGGATAGGCCGATGTTGAGTGCAGCGATCAACAGGGGATGTCCGGCGGAAAGCATCGGGACGTCCAGATAGAGGCCGTTCAGGAGGGCGCCGCCCAGGGCGGCGGCGACCAGTGCACCCGGCCAGCCCCACCAGCAGGCCGCCTCGGCAGCCACGAGGAACGAGTAGAGCGGAAAGTGGGTGGGGAGCACATGGTTGCGGCTGGAGATCACGCTGATAAGGGCGGTGGCCAGAAAGTCAAAGAGAACCAATGTCTGGGCCGCGACCGGCCGGGCCAGCCAGTCGCGGCGCAATAGATAGATCAGGAAAGGGGCGACGGCGATCACCAGCAGGACGACAATGATCAGGGCGATCACAGGGGGCGCGCAGTGATCGTTCCCCAGCGTGAGCAGAAAGATAAAAACCGGGGCCAGCCCGAGGCGTAGGAAAACCAGGGCCCGGTGGATAGCTATCGTATCCTGATCAGGCGGCCGGTCCATGCCTTCTCCTGCTCCTGTGGATCGTGGTACGCAGGTACGTAGTATTCTATTGTATCACAGTTTATGCCGCACTGCAAGTGGCAAATCCAACGATCTTGCGGTTCGCCAGGCCCTGTCCCCCAGCCGTCGGGAAAGCGTGGCCACGTGGCCTTTTGTCCCACGGATCGTATTACCTGGCCAGCACGAGCAGCATCACCGCCGCCGGCGGCAGGGCGACTGTCAGCCGATCGCCGCGCGCGGGCGGGTTGGCGACCTGGCGGACCCGGACCTGCTCCGGGTTGGCCAATGAGTTGGCGGACTCGGGATCTTGGCCCCCGAGCAACCACGTACGCTGAGTCAGAAGGGGAGCGAACCCGCGTAGGCCCAACGTGACGTGCATTGCGCGGTGGGGGTGCCGGTTGAGCAGGCCCAGCACCATGGTGCTGCCGGCCTCGTCGCGCGTCGCGGTCACGTCCAGGTAGGGCACACAGCGCAGGGCGGCGATGCTGCCGAGCGCGGCGCTGTCGAACGCGGGGCCCTCGACCTCGGGGCGCAGGGCGATCCGCTGCATGTGCTGGTAGAGCCAGAACGGATAATAGATCGGCGTGGCATAGGCCCGCGCCGCATCGGTGACGATGGCCGGAAGGACGTTCACCAACTGGGCGAGGTTGGCGATGGCCAGGGCATTGCACTGGCGGTGGAACACGTTGAGCATCCCCACCGTGTACAGCGCGTCCCGCAGCGTATAGACCACGCCGTGCATGGAAGGAGCCCCCGGCGGCGGGGACAGCCAGAGGTTCCATTCGTCCAGAGCCAGGGGAACGGGCCTTCCCGCGCACGCTGCAGCATGCCGCGCCGTCCGGTCGATCAGGGCTTCGGCGTCCAGCGGGGCCGCGCAGACGGTGTGGTGCAGCGCGGCGGGGTCGTACGACTCTAACCAGCCGGATTGGTCGGGCTGGTAGAGGTGGAACGAGAGGTAGTCAACTTGCCCGCCGGCCTGGCGGAGTACCGTCTCGTTCCAGCGCCCGCCAGGATCGTCGGCTGCGGCACTCTGCACCTTGTCCCCGACCGCTACGATACGGATCGCCGGATCGACGGCGCGCATGGCCTCGCCAAAGCGGGCCAGCCGGGCCGCATACTCGGCCGGCCCCGTATGCCCAATCTGCCACTGCCCCCAGACCTCGTTGCCCACACCCCAAAGCGGTACCCCGTAGGGCGCGGCGTGGCCGTTGGCGGCGCGGCGTCCGCCCTCGACGCCGGCGGCAGGCTCGTTGCAGTAGGCTACCCAACGGGCGGCCTCCTCCGGCGTGCCCGAGCCGTCGTTGACGACCAGGAAGGGCACCGTGCCCACTTCCCGGCACAGCGCCATGAACTCGTCCGTGCCCACCTGATTGCTCTCCGGCGCGTTCCACGCCCGGTCGAAACGCAGGGGCCGCGCCTCACGGGGGCCGATACCGTCCTTCCAGTGATAACCGCTGGCAAAGTTTCCCCCGGGGTAGCGGAGGACGGGGGGTTTGAGTGCCTGGATCAGCGCCAGGGTGTCGGGCCGCAGGTGCGAACCATCCTCCGTCCAGATGCCGCCGTAGATGCAGCGCTCCAGGTGCTCGATAAAGTGGCCGTACACAAAGGGGTTGATCGGCCCGATCACAGCGTCGGCCGGCACCTCGACGCTGGCCTGGAGGGGCCGGCTGAGCCAACGGGGCCAGCGGAGACGCGTGGCCGTACGGTGGCTCCCCTTTTCTCTGCCGCGCAGCTGGACGGTAAAGGCGAGGATGCCGGCCTCGCGCGTCTCGACCTCTACGCGCAGGCGCCCCGCGCCGAGTGGAACGCCCAGCACCCGCACCGTGTAGCGCACGCCGACCGAAAAGGCCCAGGGAGCGGCCGCGGTGATCTCATCGCCGCGGTGTGCCGGTGCTCCCTCTGGTTGGAGCAAGATGTTACCGGCTTCCACCGCCCGGTCGTTCAACGTCAGGCGGAACGCCAGGACCGTGGCGGGGGCAAAGGTATTGTGCAGGTCGAACGAGAAGCCGTCTGCGGCCGCCTGCAAGCTGTCCTTGACCACGAGTTGACGCAGGATGAACTCGGGAATCGTGGCCACGCTATCCCTCCACCTTGCGCCGGTCGCGCACGGCCAACAGCGGCAGCGCGGCCAGGAGCGTGGCGCATCCGGCTACCTGAAAGATGAGGGGCGTGGGGATGTAGCCCGCCTGCCCATCCAGCACGGTGGGGATGCCAAAGGTGGTCGCCAGCCAGCCGCCCAGGAGCGGGCCGGGCACCATCGTCAACGCCACGGTAAAGAGGATCACGTAGCCGGCGAACTGACCGCGCTTTTCCTCGGGGAAGAGATCCTTGCTCCACGCCCCCGTGCTGATCGTCCAGGCCGACATGGCGGCCAGCCAGATCATGCCGGTTGCCGCGAGCAGGATGTAGGAGCGCATGAACGAGAACACCACCAGGCCGATCATCTTGAGCCCCAGCGCTGCCAGGGCCAGCCGCTTGCGCCCCCACCGGTCGGCCAGCAGGCCAAACGGGTAGGCCAGTGCGATGCCGCCCCCCAGGATGGCGATAAAGATCACCAGGGATGCCTCTATCGTGGGCAGCTCGATGTAGTGGTTCAGATAGATCATGATGTAGGGAAAAAAGATCTGCTCGGCGATGCCGTACAGCGCCATGGCCAGGAGCAGCAGAAAGAGGTCGCGGTTCTCGCGCAGCGTCTGCCAGCGCAAGGTGCCGGCCAACTGCCGCAGAAAGGGCTCCTCGGGTGGCCGGGGCAGGACTGGCTCGCGCACCAGGTTTCCGCCGACCAACCCCAGGACAAAGACGATCCCGCCGACCAGGTAGAAGAAGGTGGGATAGCCCCAGGCCTCGATCATCAGCCCCGACCCGCCGTAGACGATGAGGACGGCGATCCAGGTGAGGATTTGCATGACGCCGACGACCCGGCCGCGATTCTCGTCGCTGGTGATGTCGGTGACGTAGGCGTTCAGTGCGGCGTCGTTGGCCGTTGAGCCGAAGAATGTCATGAGGCAGTCAAAGAGAATGGCCACGCCCACGGCCAGGCCCACGGGGCGCAGGAGCGCCGCAGAAGGAAAGGCCGCGGTGAAAACGCCCCACGCCAGGTAGCCCAGGAGGATGAACGGCTTGCGCCGACCCCAGCGCGAGCGGACGCGGTCCGACAGCGCGCCCATCAAGATGCTGGTGATGGTGGCCGTGACCGCACTGGCGGCGACCATCCAGGAGATCGGGCGGGGGTCGGGGAGGATGTTGTCGTAGACAAAGGTGTTAAAGAACTGGTTCTCCACGCCCCAGGCCAGTTGGCCGGAGAACCCCAGCAGGAGCAGGGCGATCCACCGACGGGTCGAGAGTTTCGATTTCACACGATCTCCTTCGTACGGCATACCCGAAGCGGTAGCCTTCAAACTGCTGCCCGCACGGCCGTGTACAGTACCACCGCGCCCGGGAAGAGCCGGCGCGGCCGGCCGGCCGTCCAGCCCGTCTCCTCCAGGGCGGCCACGACCTCGGCCGGCGGGGGAAAGCGCGCCAGCGACTCGGGAAGATACCGGTAGGCCGGGGCGACCCGGGTCAGCAAGCGCCCCAACAGGGGGACGATGCGGTCGAAATAGAGGCGGAAGAGGGCTCGCCAGGGGGGAAAGGCCGGATAGGCGATCTCCAGGCAGGCCAATTGCCCGCCGGGACGGACCACGCGGGCCATCTCGGCCAGGGCCGGCCGCATCGCAGCCAGGTTGCGCAGCAAAAAGGCGTTGCTCGCGGCGTCAAAGGTGCCCGAGGGGAAGGGGAGGGCCAGGGCATCGCCCTGGAGGAGCGCGATCGACCGGGACAGGCCGGCCCGCGCCACTTTGCGCTGCCCCAGGACGACCATGCCGGCGCTTAGGTCGACGCCAACGACCGTGCAGCCCTGCCGGGCGAGGGCGATGGCCAGGTCGGCGGTGCCGGTGGCCAGGTCCAGCACGCGGCCGGCCGGCAGCGAACGGGCGGTACGGCGGCGCCAGACGCGGTGCAGCCCCAGGCTCATCCGCTCGTTCATAGCGTCGTACCACGGGGCAACCTCATCGAACATTGTGGCGACGCCAAGTTCCGGCTTGGTGTTGTGTGCTCCGTGTTCCGTGTTTTGCATCCGTGCGTCTAGCCTGGGAACCGGCGTCTCGCCCACGGTCTAGCCTGCAACCTGCAACCGGTCAACCGGTTCCTCGTCACTTTTTTCGCCGCGGCTTTTCCGGCGCCTCCCCGGCGATAAACTCTTCCGTCAGCCGCCGCGCCTCGTCATCCGGGAATTGCCGCGGCGGCGTCTTCATAAAGTAGGACGAAGGCCCGACGATCGCGCCTTTGAGTCCCCGGTCCAGGGCCAGCTTGAGGCAGCGGATGGCATCGATGACCACGCCGGCCGAGTTGGGGCTGTCCCAGACCTCGAGCTTGGCTTCCAGCAGGAGCGGCGTGTCGCCAAAGGTGGTTCCCTCCATGCGGATGTGGCAGAACTTGCGGTCCTGCAGCCAGGGGACATAGTCGCTGGGGCCGACGTGGACGTCGTCGGCCGGCAGGGCGTAGTCGAGCATACTCGTGACGGCCCCCGTCTTGCTGATCTTTTTCGATTCCAGGCGCTCGCGCTCGAGCATATTGAGAAAGTCGGTATTGCCCCCAAAGTTGAGCTGGTAGGTCCGGTCCAGGCGCACCCCACGCTGGCGAAAGAGGGTCGTCAACAGACGGTGTAGGATCGTCGCTCCCACCTGCGATTTGATGTCGTCGCCGATGATGGGCAGGCCCCGTTCCTCGAACCGGCGCTGCCAGTAGGGCTGTGAGGCGATAAAAACCGGGATGCAGTTGATAAAGCCACAGCCGGCCTCCAGCACCTGCTCCACGTACCACTTGGTCGCCATCTCCGATCCGACCGGTAGGTAGCTGATGACCATGTCGGTGTGCGTCTCCCGCAGGATGCCGACGATGTCGGCGGTGGGACCAGGCGCTTTCTTGATGACGCCTGACAGATACTTGCCCAGGCCGTCGTGGGTCATGCCGCGGTGGACGGGCACCCCGATTGTGGGGACGTCGAAGAAACGCCGGGTGTTGTTCGGTTCCACATAGATGGCCTCGCCGAGGTCCTGGCCCACCTTGTTGATGTCGATGTCAAAGGCGGCCGAAAACTCGATATCGCCGACGTGGTACCCGGCGAGCACCGTGTGCATCAGCCCGGGGATCAGGTCGTTCGGCGAGGCGTTGCGGTAGAAATAGACCCCCTGCACCAACGACGAGGCACAGTTGCCAACCCCAATAATCGCGACACGAATCTTGCCCACAGGTTCCTCCAGCGTACACATCACTCTTGACGCATCATCCAGCGGGTTACTTTTCTCCCCCTACCTGGCGCTCCCCATCCCGATAGGCCTGGTCCAGCAGCTCGATCGGATGCCGCACCTTCATCTCCAGCCCGGCGCGCCGCACACCGCGCCAGAGCTGCATCTGGCAGCCCGGGCAGCCGCTGACGATGACCTCGGCCCCGGTCCGCGCGGCGTTGGCCATCTTGCGATCGAGAATCTCGCCCGAGCCGGCAGAGTCGGTGATGGCGTGGCTGCCGGCGTTGCCACAGCACCAGTCGGCCTCCGGCATCTCCACGTACTCGAGGCCGGGGATCATCTGCAGCAGCTGGCGGGGCTCCTTCGTGACCTTTTGCGCGCGCACCAGGTGACAGGGGTCGTGGTAGGTAACGCGCATCTCGACCTTGCCCTGGGGCGGCTCGACGCCGGTCTGCATGAGGTACGCGCTGATGTCGCGCACCTTGCCGGCAAAGGTCCGGGCGCGTTCCGCCCAGTCCGGATCGCCGGATAGGAGGTCGGCGTACTCGACCATCTGGGCCCCGCACGAGGCGCAGTCGGTGATGATCGTTTCGACGCCGGCCTCCTCGAAGGCAGCAATGTTCTGCCGGGCCAGGTCCTTGGCGACCTCCAGTTCCCCATACCCCAGGTGCGGCATGCCGCAGCAGGTCACCTGCGGGCTATAGACCTCACAGCCGTTGCGGGCTAGCACGCGCACCGTCGCCTCGCTGGCCGAGGCAAACATCACGTCCTGGGCGCAGCCGAGAAAAAAGCCCACGCGGTGGCGGCGTTCGCCCTGGGCCGGGGTGACCTCCGGCAGCAGGCGGCGCTGCGGCCGGCGTGGGATGGGCGGGAGGAGCCAGGTCATCTCCCGCAGGGCTCTGGGCAGGAGGCGGTCGAGGTGGAGCTTTTCCACCACGGAACGCAGCCCCAGGTGCTGGTACCAGCGTAGCGGGGCGGTAGCCGTCTCCACGCGCCGGGCCTTGGGCAGCAGCCAGCGGAAGAGGAACTTGCGCAGCGGGTTTTCCCCCTGCCGCTGCAAGAGATAGGCCCGCGCGGCCATCATCAGCAGGTCGGTGCGGACGCCGGCCGGACACAGCGTCGTGCAGGCCTGGCAGTAGAGGCACTCGTAGACGATCTTTTTGAAGCGCTTCCCCGGTTCGAGCTTGCCCTCCAGCACCGCGCGCACCAGGGCGATGCGCCCGCGGGGGGCATCCGTCTCAAGGAGCGTCTCCTGGTATACCGGGCACACGGCGGAGCAGAGCCCGCAGCGGATGCAGGCGCGCACCTGGGACTCGTCGGGGATGGTGCCGTTGGGGAAAGAGAGGGTCTTGTCTGCAGACATCGGCCTCGTCCTGTTCAGTCCGTCCAATTGCCGGCCAGGGCTACCGGGCATGCGGCCGGCCGTCGTCCTCCGGGCGGCGGCGTGCCCGCCCTCCCCTGTCTTGTGTTCGTACGCACCGCGCTTGGATCCAGGCGGCGCGCGCTGCGCACGCATTGTACTACAACCCGCGCCAGCCCGCAACACGCCCTGCGCCGGCGCTTGACCGGGGAGGCCGCTTCGATTACAATAGGGCCGTCGATATCGTTTGGCGAGGAGGACACCATGAGCGAGGTTCGGCGGTTGGGCGTGTTGACCAGCGGCGGCGACGGCCCGGGGATGAACCCGGCCATCCGGGCGGTGGTGCGTACGGCGTTGGAGCACAAAGTGACGCCGGTGGGGGTCCGCCGCGGCTACCAGGGGCTGCTCGACAACGACATGGAGGAGATGACTGCCCGCTCGGTCGGCGGCATCATCCAGCGCGGTGGCACGATACTCGGCACGGCGCGCTGCCCCGAGTTCATGGTCCCCCGCGGCCGGATGGAGGCGCTGCACAACATGAGCATCCATGGGGTCGAGGGGCTGATCGTCATCGGCGGCGACGGCTCGATGCGCGGGGCCCTCGAGCTGCACAAGCTGGGCTTTCCGGTGATCGGACTGCCCGGCTCGATCGACAACGATATGTACGGCACGGAAATGTCCATCGGCGTGGACACGGCGCTGAACACCCTGCTGCGCTCGATCGACATGGTCAAGGACACGGCGTCCTCGCACCGGCGGGCCTTTCTGATCGAGGTCATGGGGCGCAACTGCGGCTACCTGGCGCTGATGGGCGCCATCGCCGGCGGCGCCGAGATGGCGCTGATCCCGGAGGTGCCCTTTACGCTGGACGAGGTCCTGGCCAACCTCCAGAACGCCTACGTCAAGGGCAAGTCGCACTGCATCATCGTCGTCGCCGAGGGCGCCAGCCACAAGGCCGACGCGATCAAGGCCTTTCTCGACGAACACAAGGAAGAGACCGGTTTCGAGACGCGGGTGACCATCCTGGGCCACGTGCAGCGCGGCGGCGCGGCCAGCGCCTTTGACCGTATCCTCGCCACGCGCCTGGGGGTGGCCGCGGTGGAAAGGCTGCTGGCCGGCGAGCGCGGCGTGATGGTCGGGCAGTCGCACGGCGAGGCGGTGAGCGTTCCGCTCGAAGAGGTGACGAGCAAGAGCCGGCCGCTCGACATGCGGATGTACGAGATCGCGCGGATGTTGGACAAGTGACCCGCGGGCAATAACCCGCGATTGGCAAAGAAACCCTCCCGCCGGCACGGCCGGCGGGAGGGTCGTTTGACCAGGCTTTCCGCTCGTCAGGGCGAATAGGCCCGCAAGACAATGGGGAGATAGACCCCAAAGGTGGGCGGGGACACGGCCCCCATCCCGTACCAGTACCCCTGGCCCAGGAGCCAGTCCCCGGCAAGGGCCGGCCCGATGGCCGTTTGGGCGAGGGTCGCGTCGAGCGAGAAGCCATCCCCGACCATCGGCCCGTCCCCACCGGCCCCGCCTAGCACGTGCCAGGTCAGGTCGAAACCGTCCCCGGTCTGGGCGCGCCCCATGCCGACGGTCAGCACGACGGCGACGATTCCCAGCAGGAGGGCCAGCGTGGCGATCTGCACAGTCCGTTGCCTTTTCATCGGGTCCTCCTATTTCAGAGTGACAAAGACATAGATCGTTCGTTCGCCGCTCTCGACCGCTTCGAGCGCCTTGCCGAGGACGGTGCCCGGGATGGCCGCGCGGACCCCGTCCAGGTCCACCTCGGCGGCCCGGGCGGCGTAGCCGGCCAGCCCGGCGGTGCTCAGGAGGTCGCCGGGGCTGACTGCGCCCGCGACCTTGACCTGGGCCGGCCCCTGCACGACAATCAGCAGGTAGTCGCCCGGCGCGGCCGGGCCGTCCAGCGTGAAGGCGCCGCGGAAGGAATCGCTCTGATCGGGGCCCTCGACCGTCTCGACCGCGGCGGCGTTGTAACGGCTCAGGACTACACCGGCCACGGCCGTACTGTTGGCAGCCTGGGCCTTGGCCACCTGAACCACTTGCCGGCCGTCGGCCAGGGGCGCGCCGATGCCGCTAAAGACCACGACGTCGCCGGCCTCCAGCGGTTCGCTGCCGGTGTTCTGGACAACCTGGCGGATCGCGCCCATCAGGTTGTAGTTGAGCGAGTAGAGGTTCTGGGGGGTGTACAGGCCATAGTTGCCGCCGGCGTCTCCGGTATAGCCGCGGGCGCCGACGCCGCCGGTATTGCCAAAGGCAATGCCGGATATGCCCCACCCATTGCCCTCCTGCCGGCCGCGGACGCCGATGCCGGCATCGGCCAGGCCCTCGTTTTGCCCGCTCACCGCCGCGGAGTCATATCCTGGGCTGCCCGAGGCCATGTTCCCCAGGACGCCTACGGCAAAGTCCGTCGTGGAGTAAGAGACCCCCTGCACGGCCGCCGCGGTGCCGCCGGCGCTCCCGTAGGTGCCGAGGACCGCGGTCCCGGTATAGGTCGCCCCGTACACACCGGTGCCGCTGCTCGACCAGCCATACACGCCCAGGCCGGATACGGTTTCGCCATAGACACCCCAGCCGGAGCCCCTCTGCGAGCCCCAGACACCGATGCCCAGGCCTCCGACGCCCTCGTTGATGCCGCGGACGGCGGCGGAGTAGCCGCCGGGCGAGGTCGGGACAATGTGCCCGACGACGCCGGTCGCGTAGCTGTTGGTCGAGTAGCTGCCCCCATAGACGCCGGGCTCGGTCCCGGTGTCGGCGGCGTGCCAGCCGATCACGCCGATGGCCCCGGTACCCGTGTAGGTGCTGACTCCATAGACGCCGTGGGACACGCCCGACCCACCATAGATGGCCGGGTGGTTGTCGGCCCAGACGTAGAAGGAGCGGACGTAGGGCTCGGTGCCCGGGTTGTGGTCATAGACCGAGGTGCCGGGGACCAGCCCCATCGCGTAGGGCGCGACGCCCAGTAGCGAGCGCGGCGCCAGCTCGTTGGCCGCGCCGGCCGGCTGGATGCCCAACCACTGCTGGTAGCCGAACTTTTCGGCCTCGTACGTCAGCGGGTTGACCGCGCCGATCATGACGTTGAAGAGGCCATCGGTCACGGCGACGTTCTGGGTCTCGCTATACCAGGCGGTGCCGCCCACTTCGGTGGAATAGAGACTAAAGGTGATGTCGATGTTGCCGTTGTAGGGGTTGCCGTCCAGGATCAGCTTGCCCTGGTAGGGAAACTGGCCGGAGGGATAGTCCTGGATTCCGGAGGCGGTGCCGTTGGCGGCATTGTTGCCGGCCGACGGGCCGGTTCCGCCGCCTACCGGGACGACGGCCGGCGGGGTGCCGACAGGCCCCTGCCGCGGCGGGCCGGCCAGGGCTGCCCCGGCGCTCACCAGGCCGATTACCAAGATTGCTGCGACGATGAAAAGCCAAGAGCGTGTGCGCTGCATGGAAACCTCCTAGTCTATCGATCCAGATAGAGTGCGTAGCGTCTGCTGCGGGAGAGGCCGACGGCGGTTCTTTGGGGATAGAGTGGGGGCGCCTTGTCTAGAGGGGCCTCCTGATGGCCGAACCGCTGTCAGTAACCGTGTCCACGCTGACTGTATATTACGCTTTTTATCATATTATTCCTGTAACCTGGATCACCAAGGAGCAAAGGATAGGAAGGGTAGCGCGACCCCCTGCTATGGTTCCGCTCTGGTTTCCCACATAGACCAGGCTGCCGGCCGCACTATTCGGCCGGATCGCTCTGATCGTGCCCTGACATTCTCGCAAGCTTTGCCGCTCCTGGTCTCGGTTCACGCTTTCATGGCGTCCGGCAATCGCCATAACTTGCCCCGAAATGCGGGCAACTGCCTCATAACCTCGGCGAAGTTTGGGAAATAGTTCGGTGAGGTTCTATCAAAACTTCAGCGAACTTTGAATCAGAGTTCGGCGAGGTTCTGTTGAAACTTCAGCGAACTTTGAATCAGAGTTCGGCGAAGTTCTATTGAAACTTCAGCGAAGTTTGAATCAGAGTTCGGCGAGATTGGGAAACAAGTCCGGGCTTTTCGGAGCAAGAGCAGGCGTAACGGGGAGAATTTCAAGGCCGGGTTGTGACCCTCCGCTCTAGAGTTCCTGGCTCGAAGCAGCACCCCGACGCGTGTTTCCGGGCTCAGCGCTTCCTCCCAGGTCCCACGTTCGCATCTCTTCCAGGAAGCGGTGTTCGGTCAGGTCCAGGTGCAGCGGCGTGATGGAGACGCGGCCCTCGGCCAGGGCGGCGACGTCGGTGCCGGGCAGGAGCTCTCCGGTGGGCAGGTCCCCTGCCAGCCGGTAGCGCCGCTGCCCATCCCGCTCCGAAAGAAGGACCAACTCGTCGCGGTAGATGCGCTGGCCCAGGCGGGTCAGCGCGGCGCCCCGGATCGCGCCGGCCGGCACATTGACGTTCAGCAGCACCCCCGCGGGCAGCCCGCGCCGGCCCACCTCGGCCACCAGGTGCCGGGCAAAGCCGGCGGCAAGGTCAAAGTCCCACCCGCCGTAGCCGTCCAGCGAGATGGCCACCCCCGGCACGCCAAAGAGGACCGCCTCCATCGCCGCGGCCACGGTCCCCGAGTAGGTCACGTCGCTGCCGATGTTGGGTCCACGGTTGATCCCCGAGACGACCAGGTCGGGCCGGCCGGGCACCAGCCCCATCAGCGCCAGCGCCACGCAGTCCGAGGGCGTGCCGTCACTGACGGTGACGGTGCTGCCATCCTCCAGCGTGAGGGGCCGCACGGTGAGAGGTTCGTGCAGCCTGCGGCTGTGGCCGGCCGCGCTCCAGTTGCGGTCGGGGGCCAAGACGACGACCTCGTGGTCCTGCTCCAGGGCGCGCTTCAACGCCAGCAGCCCCGTGCTCTGGATGCCGTCGTCATTGGTCAGGAGGAGGTACAAGGCGTCTGCTCCTGTCGATGTCGGAAGGTAAACCCCGGGTCAGTCGATGATCACGTTGCTCAGATCGTCTTCCGGCTCCGGGTAGGCCATCTTGAGCCCTTTTAGCGTCTCCACCAGGATGGACGCGACCGTCAGGTTGCGGTACCATTCCCGATCCGACGGCACGATGTACCAGGGCGCCCAACGGGTACTGGTCTTGCTGAGGACGTCCTCGTAGGCCTCCACGTACGCGGGCCACAGTTTGCGCTCCTCCAGGTCGCCCAGGCGGAACTTCCAGCGCTTGTGGGGGGTATCCAAGCGCTCCTGCATGCGCGCCTTTTGCTCTTCGAGGCTGATGTGCAGGAAGAATTTGAGGATCGTGGTCCCTTCCTCAACCAGCATCCGCTCCCAGGCGTTGATCTGGGCGAAGCGCTTCTTCCAGACGCGGGGCGGCACCAGCTCGTGGACGCGCACGACGAGCAGGTCTTCATAGTGGCTGCGGTTGAAAATAACCACCTCCCCTTTTCCCGGCACGTGCTGGTGGATACGCCAGAGATAGTCGTGGTCCAGCTCGACGGCTGTGGGCACTTTGAAGCTGGCCACACGCACGCCCTGGGGGTTGACGCCCTCAAAGACATGCCGGACGACGCCGTCCTTGCCGCTCGTGTCCATACCCTGGAGGACAACCAGGACCTTGTGCTTGTGCTCGGCATAGAGCATCTCCTGCAGCTCTTCGAGATGCTGGTTGAGATCCAGGGTGGCCTCCTGGCCCTTGGTTTTGCCCCCCTCGAAGGCGCCCTTGTCGGCGGCATTGTGCTCGCTCAGATCGACGCGGCTGCCCGGTTTGACACGATACCGTTTCATGGTTTTCTCCTTCGTGGCGCCCCTCACGGGTACGTTCACTCACTCGCTCGCATTCTTTGCCTTTTCGGCGGTGTACAACGGGTCGCGGCCGCCAGGGCCAAAACCCGTCCCGAAACCGGATCGTGTTCGTAGGAGCGCACCGCACGTTCGCCCCCTCCGTGAGCAACCGGCCCAGGGGCCGACAGGAGGGCGCCCCTACGGGGACGGCGCGGCCGCCCAGCCCAGCGAGATCCGCCCGCGTTCCATTTCCACCGCCAGGATCTCGACCTCGACGACGTCGCCGACGTTCAGTTCAAGGCCGGCCGGCACCTGGGTCCGGTGGAGCAGCCCATCCTGCTTGACGCCGATATCCACAAAGGCGCCAAAATCCACGACGTTGCGCACGGTGCCGCGCAGGCGCATGCCCGGCTGGAGATCCTCCATCGCGAGCACGTCGCTGCGCAGGATGGGTGGAGGCAGGTCGGCGCGGGGGTCGCGGCCGGGCCGGACAAGCTGCTCCAGGATGTCAGCCAGCGTCAGGGGGCCGGTGCGCAGTTCCTCGGACAGGTTCTCGAGCGAATGCCGCCGCCGCAGCCGGTCGATCGCGGCCTGCCGTTCGGCCGGCGGCGTGTCCAGGGCCAGGCCGGCCCGCCGCAGGAGCGCCTCGGCCACGGCATAGCTCTCGGGATGGATGGCGCTGGCGTCCAGCGGGTTGCGGCCGCCGCGCACGCGCAGAAAGCCGGCCGCTTGCTCGAACGACTTGGGCCCCATGCCGGGTACCTGCCGGAGTGCCTCGCGGTCGACAAAGGGCCCGTTGGCGTCGCGGTGGGCGACGATGCGCTCGGCCAGCTTGGGGCCGATGCCCGCGACGTGCGTCAGCAGGGCCGGCGAGGCCGTGTTCACGTCCACGCCGACGCTGTTGACCACGCTCTCCACCACGCCGGCCAGCGCGGTGGTCAGGTCCTTTTGGTCCACGTCGTGCTGGTACAGCCCGACACCGATAGAGCGCGGGTCGATCTTGACCAGCTCGGCCAGGGGGTCCAGCACACGCCGGGCGATAGAGACCGCGCCGCGCATGCTCACGTCCATCCCGGGCAGCTCGGCACGGGCGAGGGGACTGGCGCTGTAGACACTGGCCCCCGCTTCGCTGACGACCAGGTAGCGCACGCTGGGCAGGGTGCGGATGACCTCGGCGGCCAACGCCTCGGTCTCGCGGGAGGCCGTGCCGTTGCCGATGGCGATCAACGAGACGCGGTGTTGGAGCACCAGGGACTTGAGGTCCCTGGCAGCCTCCTCCCGTTCTTGCTGGGGTTCGTGGGGATAGATTGTGGCTGTATCCAGCACCTTGCCGGTGGGGTCGACGACGGCGACCTTGCAGCCGGTGCGGAATCCGGGATCGATGCCCAGCACGGTGTGTCCGGCGACGGGCCGCTGCGAGAGCAGGCCGCGCAGGTTCCGGGCAAAGAGCTCGATCGCGCGTTCCTCGCCCCGTTCGCTCAGGATGCGGCGCACGTCGCGCTCGATGGCCGGCAGCAGCAGCCGCTCGGCAGCGTCGGCGATGGCCTGCTCCAGCTGGCCGGCCAGGGGCGAACGGGGGTTGGCGCGAAAGGTGGTGGCGACGGCCGAGCGCCAGTCACGCTCGGCCACCTCCAGCCGCACGCGCAGCTTCTTTTCGGCCTCGCCGCGGTTGATAGCCAGGATCTGGTGCGGGCGCAGGCGGTCGACCCGCTGGACCAGGTCGTAATAGTCGCGATAGACGCCGCGGGCATCCTCGGCCTGGTCTACCTTCTCGCTGTAGAGGAGCGCCCAGTGCAGCGCCCTGTCGCGGGCGGCACCGCGCACGACAGGATGGTCGCTCACCGTCTCGGCCACGATGTCGCGCCCTCCCTCCAGGGCGGCCTCGACCGTCGGCACCTGCTCGCTCACAAAGGCGGCGGCGATCTCGGCCGCCGTTTCAGTGGTCGTGATCTGCTCCACGATCAGGTCGGCCAGTTCTTGCAGCCCCTTTTCCCGGGCGATGCTGGCCCGCGTGCGGCGCTTGGGTTTGTACGGCAGGTAGAGGTCTTCCAGCGCGGCGAGGGATTCGGCGGCCTCGATCTGGGCAGCCAGCGCGGGCGTCAACTGCCCCTGTTCAGAGATGGTGGACAGGACCGTCGCCCGGCGCTCGTCCAGGGCGCGCAGCTTGCCCAGGAGCAGGCTGACCTGGCGGATCTGCTCCTCGTCCAGTCCGCCGGTGGCCTCCTTGCGGTAGCGGGCGACAAAGGGGAGGGTATTGCCGGCATCCAGGAGCGCCACCGTCGCGGCGACCTGCGTCGGGGCGAGGGTGAGGGCAGTAGAGATCTGTGGGACATGGGGATCGGGCATGGAAACCTCTTGCGATGCCCCAGGGGGCCATGAGATTCCTGTTTCGAAAATGGGGCAAATAGATACGCGGCCTCTTTTCGCCGCAAGCCCGCTGCGCTCGCGTCCGCTACCCCGTCAATCCAGCTGCCCAAATCATAGCCCTTTTTCCTCCGTTTGTCAAACAGTACAGATTTGGCCACCCAAGACAGCAGCAAGGCCAGGCCACCTGAAATGCGGTTGCCGCCGCCGCCGGCCTGTGGTATGATGTACTCCGACAACTTGCAGGAGGAGGATGCCATGGAAAGTGTTCGCCGGCCGGTCGTCGTCGTCAGCAAGTGTCTGGGCTTTGCCCCCTGCCGCTACAACGGGGCGATCATCGCCGACGATTTCGTCCGGCGGTTGGCGCCCCATGTCGAGTTTCTGCCCGTCTGCGCCGAGGTCGAGATCGGCCTGGGCGTGCCGCGGGACCCCGTGCGCGTCGTGCAGCTGGCGGAGGGCCGGCGCCTCCTCCAGCCGTCCACTGGCGCGGACGTCACCGCGCGGATGGTGTCCTTTGCCCGGTCCTACCTCGACGCGCTCCCCAAGGTCCACGGCTTTCTCCTCAAGAACCGTTCCCCCTCCTGCGGGCTCAAGGACGTCAAGGTCTATGGCCGCGGCGGTGTCCTGGAGCGGGGCAGCGGCTTTTTCGGCGGAGCGGTCCTGGAACACTTCCCCTGGCTGCCGGTGGAGGACGAGGGCCGATTGACCAACTATCGCCTGCGCGAGCACTTTCTCACCCGCCTCTTTGCCATTGCCCGCTTCAGCGAACTCAAGGCGCGGCCGGCCATGCGGAGCCTGGTCCAGTTCCATGCCGAAAACAAGCTGCTGCTGCTCGTCTACAGCCAAAAGGAGATGCGCCTGCTCGGGCGTATCGTGGCCAACCCGGAGAAGCGCCCTCTCGACGCCGTGCTGGCCGACTACGAGGCGCATTTCCTCCAGGCGCTGGCCCCCCTGCCCCGCCTGGCCGCCGGCATCAACGCGCTGATGCACATCCTGGGCTATTTCAAGGAGCTGTCCGGCGGCGAAAAGGCCTACTTCCTGGACACCCTGCAGCAATACCGTCTGCGCAAGGTGCCGTTGAGCGTCCCGCTGGCCCTGGTCAACTCCTGGATCGTCCGCTTCGGCGAACCGTACCTGCAGCAGCAGACCTTGCTGCGGCCGTATCCCGAGGAGCTGCTCGAGCTTGCCGATTCAGGGCAGGGCCGCGATCTGCGGTAGGAGGCGCTCCCACCCGCCGGCTGCCGGGACAGAGCGGCGATGGATTGCCTCCGCCACACCCTTGTGTTATAATCACAGTGCGCGCGAGAGGAGGCGACATGAGCGAGTGGACGCCACAGGTTGTTGTCGTCGGCTTGGCCTGCCTGGACATCAAGGGGCACGTGCTGCGCACCATCCAACCGGCCACCTCGAACCCGGGGGAGGTGCGCATTACCGTCGGCGGGGTCGGACGGAATGTCGCGGAGAACCTGGCTCGGCTGGGCACGCACACAGCCCTGCTGACCGTCGTGGCCCGCGATGCCTTTGGCCATCAGGTGGTCAAGGAAACGAGCGCGGCCGGCGTGGACGTGGCCCCGGTGCTCTTTGCCCGCGAACAGCGTACCGCCTCCTACCTGGCCCTGCTCGACGATGAGGGCGCCCTGGTCGCCGCGGTGGACGATACGGCAATCATCGACGAACTGACCCCGCGCTACGTCTACGACCGCCGGCGGCTGTTCCGCCGCGCGCGCATGGTCGTGGTGGACGCCAATACGCCGGTGGACACTGCCGAGACGGTGATCCGCCTGGCCCGGCAATACGGCGCCCAGCTCTGCCTGGACCCGGTCTCCCTGGAGTTGGCCTCGCGCTACCGCAATCACCTGGAACACTTTTTTCTGCTGGCCGCTGGGGCCGTCGAGGTGGGGGCCCTTGTCGGCCGGCCCGTCGCTACCCGCCGCAACGCGGCCGATGCGGCCCGCTACCTGGTCGGGGAGGGGGTGGAGGTCGTCATCATCAACTTGGGGCGGGATGGGGTGGTCTACGCGACGACCGAGTACAACGGCTACGTGCCGGCCGTGCGCTGCGAGGTCGTGGACCAGACCGGCTCCTCCGACGCGCTGACCGCGGCGGTGATCTATGGCCTGGTCAACGGCATCCCGCTGGACGAGGCCGTGTGGTTGGGGGTCTCTGCCGCCGCGCTCACGCTCCAGTCCATGGAGACGGTGCGCAGTGACCTCAGCCTGGACCTCCTGTACCAACGGTTGGTGGGCTAAAAAGACAAAGGATGGGATCAGGATGACCGGACTCGTGCTTGGCAACCGCTACGACGTGGGTGAGCTGATCGGGCAGGGGGGCATGGCCCTCGTCTACAAGGCCCAGGACCGCGTGCTGGGCCGGCCCGTCGCGATCAAGATCCTGCGCCCCGAATACTCGGGCGACGCCAGCCTGGTGGCGCGATTCCAGCGCGAGGCCCGCGCGGCCGCTAACCTCGTCTACCCCAACATCGTCGCTGTCTATGACGTGGGCGAAGAAGAGGGCCGCTATTACATTGTCATGGAGTATGTCGCCGGGCCCACCCTCAAGGACGTCATCCGCCAGCGCGCGCCCCTCCCGGTCGAGTTCACCCTCCAGGTGGCCGGGCAAATCTGCGCGGCCCTGGAGTATGCCCATCGCCACAACGTCATCCACCGCGATATCAAGCCGCAGAACATCCTGCTCAGCGAGGACGAAGAGGTCGTCAAGGTGACCGACTTTGGGATCGCCAAGAGCACCCTGGACCCCGAGACCACGACCGAACGCCTGGCCTTGGGCACCGTCAAGTATATCAGCCCCGAGCAGGCGCGCGGCGTCCAGGTGGTCCCGCAATCGGACCTGTACTCCCTGGGGGTGGTGCTCTACGAGATGCTCACCGGCGAGCAGCCGTTCGAGGGCGAGACCCCCGTCAGCATTGCCCATCAGCACCTGGAGGTGCGGCCGCGGCCCCCGCGGCAGCTCAACCCCTACATCCCACCGGCGATGGAGGGTATCGTGCTGCGTTCCCTGGCCAAGAACCCCGACGAACGCTTCCCCTCAGCGCGCGAGCTGCGCGCCGCGTTGGAACGTTACCGGCTGGCCGGCGCCGAGGTCACCGGACCGCTCCCGCAGCCCCTGCCCCAACGGCCGGCCGAACCGGTGATCAGCAGCCGGCCGGCCCCGCTCCCGGCCCCTGTTGCGGAGCCGGCCGCGCCGCCGCTGCACGGCCCGCGCTACCGGCCGCCGGCACAGCCCCAGCCCGGGTTGGGCGTCGTGGGTGTCGTCCTCCTGGTCCTCATCGCCGCCGGCCTCATCGGGCTCGTGGTGATGGGCAGCCAGGTCTGGGACCAGCTGTTTCCGCCCGCGCCGACCCCGCTGCCCACGGCGACAGCCACGCCCACATCCTTGCCGCAGGTCGTCGTTCCGGATGTCACGGGCCTGCCCCGCGATGAGGCCTGCGCCCAGCTCCAGCAGTTTCACCTCACGTGCGTCGACGGCCCCGCGCGCTACGATCCCTATACCCGCCCTGGGCAGGTGACCGCCCAGGAACCGACGTACGGCATTGCGGTCGAGCAGGGCACGGCGGTGACCCTGTACCTGGGGGCCGAGCCGGGCCTCGCCAGCATCCCCTCGACCGTGTTGATGTCGTTCGCCGGGGCCAAGCTGGCCCTGGAGCAGGCCGGTTTCCGCGTGGAGCAAGGCGAGGTGGGCTGCGTGAGCACCCCGCCCGGCTACGTGGACAGCCAGGAGCCGCCGGCCGGCCGGCAGGATATCCAGGGCATCACCGTTACCGTCTATGTCAGCATCGGCGACCAGACGGTCCTCCCGGAACTGCTCCGCGTGCCGCTCGCCGAGGCCCGCCGGCGCGTCGCCGCATCCAACCTGACCGTGCAGTTGGAGATCGCCCAGACCCAGGCCGACATGCCGCCCGGCGTCAAGATCGAGAACCTGGGCCGGCCCGGCGAGATTATCAGCTATATGATCACCATCGGCGGCCGGAACTATACCAGCGGCGAGCTGCACGCCGGCGACAAGGTACCCTGCGGGGCGGCGATCGTCCTGGGGTACAATGCGACCACGCCCTAGACGGCGCGGCCGCGCGCGTCCCACCTCTGTGATCCCTGAGCCGCTCTTCCGGGGTGTGAATTGCTGCAGCGTTGGAGCTCGTGGGCCGGCCGCCGGCCCTCCAGTGGTGCCCGCTTTGTGGGCCTGCTTATCCTCCTGCTCGCCGGCCTCCTGGCCGGCCTGGCGGCGGCGCGCTATGGGCTGTTGGTCGCGGTGGCGACGTTGGCCGGCCTGGCGGCCGGCGCCGCGGCCTTTTTCTTCCCCTGGGCCGGCGTGCTCGCCGCGATCGTCCTGGCTGTTCTCCTCCCCGTCGGCGTCCTGCCGCTCCGCTCCGGCGTCACCCCCTCCCTGTTGGAGCTGACCCTGCTGGGCTGCCTGGGCGGCTGGCTCCTCCCCCCGCTCGTGCGCGCGGATCGGCGCTGGCGCATGACCTGGCTGGATGTCCTGGTTTGGCTGCTGATCGCCCTGGTCACCTTTTCCCTCACCCTGTTTTGGGACCGTGGGGGCAACGCAAACGTGCTCAACAACCACCTCAAGTTCGTGCTCGCGATGGCCACCTTCTTTGCCGTGCGCCAGCTGGCACGCGAGCCCCGGCGCAGGCGCCAGTTCATCGCCGTGCTGCTCGTCGCGGCCGGCCTGGCCGCGGTCGTCGGGCTTGTCCTGCAGGCCCTGCCCGACTCCACCGCGTTGGATGCGCTCGTGCGGCTGGGACCGCTCGGCTACCCTACCGCCGGGCGAGTCCTGCGCTACGTCGAGGACGACCCGGCCGGCCTGGAGCGCGCCATCGGCACCGCGGTGGACCCCAATAGCTTTGGCGGCATGCTGGCCCTGGTCGCGGCGGTGGCGCTGGGGGAGGCGCTGGCCTGGGGTGAGCGACGTTGGCCCCGGCTGTTCCGCACCTTCCAGGGGGCGGACGGGGGCAACCGAGAAGAAGGAGTAGCCCAGGAGTCCCTCCCATTCCCGCTGCTCGTCGCCCTCCTGGGCGTGCTGCTCCTTTGCCTCTACCGCACCTACTCCCGCGCGGCCCTGGGCGGCTTGGCCGTCGCGGCGCTCTTTCTCGTCCTCGCGCGGTACCGCCGCCTCTGGTGGGGCATCCTGGCCATACTCGTCGTCGCCGCCACCGCCGTCGCCGTGCTGGGGCTCGATCACCCCGTCGTGGCCCGCTATGTCGAGGGCATCGCCTTCCAGGACCTGTCCAACCAGATGCGCCTGGACGAGTACGCCGACGCCTGGGCCGTTGTGCAGCGTTACCCTGTCCTGGGTGTGGGCTTTGGCAACGCCCCCGATGCGGACCTGGTCTTGGGGGTGTCCAGCATCTACCTGACGATTGCCGAGCGCATGGGGTTGGTGGGGCTGGCAGCCTTTCTCGCGGCGGTGGGTGCGGCCGGCGTCCACGCCCTGCGGCTCTGCCGGGCCGAACCTGCGGAGGCCGGCCGGCGGACGGCCCTGCTGGCCGCCGTGGCCGCGGCCCTGGCCATCGGCGTGCTGGACCACTACTTTTTCAACCCCGAGTTCTCCCATATGGCCGTGCTCTTTTGGGCGACCCTCGGGCTGGCCAGCGTCGAGCTCGATCGGCAGGCATAACTTGCGCGTTCCCCCATTTTCGGGTACAATCCTCCTGTTTGTACAGTCCTGTCAACGCCGATGGGCACTTGCCCAATAGATACGAGGAGGTTATCATGACCAGACGTGTAGGGATCAACGGATTCGGCCGCGTGGGCCGCCAGGTCTACAAGGCGATTACGGACTTTTATCCGGAAGAACTGGAAGTCGTCGCGATTAACGACATCACCGACGCTCCGACCCTGGCGCACCTGCTGCGCTACGATTCGGTCTATGGCTCTTTCGAAGGAGAGGTCGAGGTCACCGAGACCGGCCTGCTGGTGGACGGGATGGAGCTCCGCGTCCTGGCCGAGAAGGAGCCGGGCAAGCTTCCCTGGCGCGACATGGGGGTGGACATCGTCGTCGAATCCACGGGGCGCTTTACCGAGGCCGACAAGGCCCGGGCCCACATCGCCGCCGGCGCGCAAAAGGTCATCATCACGGCCCCGGCCAAGGGCGAGGACATCACGATCGTCCTGGGCGTCAACGAGGGCAGCTATGACCCGGAGAAGCACCACATCATCTCGAACGCTTCCTGCACGACCAACTGCCTGGCCCCGGTCGCCAAGGTGCTGAACGACCACTTTGGCGTCGTGCGCGGGCTCATGACGACCGTGCACTCCTACACCGCCGACCAGCGCCTGGTCGATTCACCGCACAAAGACCTCCGCCGGGCCCGTCACGCGACGATGAGCATCATCCCCACGACCACCGGGGCCGCCAAGGCCCTCGGGCTGGTCCTGCCCGAGCTCAAGGGCAAGTTCGACGGCGTCGCCCTGCGCGTGCCCACGCCGACGGTGTCGATCGTCGACTTTTTCGTCGAGCTGGCCAAGCCGGCCACCGCCCAAGAGATCAACGACGCCTTTCGCACGGCTGCCGACGACGAGCTCGACGGCATCCTGTACGTCAACGACGAGCCGCTGGTTTCCTCCGACTTTATCGGCGCCGATTTTTCCAGCATCGTGGACGCACCGCTGACGCTGGTGATGGGCGGGAACATGGCCAAGATCATGGCCTGGTACGACAATGAGTGGGGCTATTCCTGCCGCGTTGCCGACCTGACGGCGCTGGTGGGAGAAATGCTCTAGCACGGGCCGGGCACCGCTTCGGCCGCGGATACACGTTCGCACCCGAGAGGCAGAGGTCATAGAGAAGCGTTGCCGATCTTCTCTGTGCTCTCTGCCTCTTTGGTACGAGGAGGGTTGCCATGACGTTGCCCCCCGGGTTTGCCTTCACCCAGACGGCCCTGCGCGCCTACCAGGAGTGCCCCTACCAGTTCCGCCTGCGGTACCTCGAGGGAGTGCCCTGGTCCGCGCTGCCGCTGGATCCGGCAGCGGAACCGGCCATCGAGAGGGGCCGGCTCTTTCACGAACTGGCCCGCCAGCACTTCCTGGGGTTGGACGTGGCCGACCAGGCCGAGGCGTTGGGCGAAGTGGGCCGCGCCTGGTGGCAATCGCTGCGCGCTGGCCCCTCCGATCTGGCCGCCTATCCCCGGCGCTTTCCCGAGGCCGGCCTGTCTGTCCCCCTGGGCGCGTATCGGCTCGCCGCGCGATACGACCTCTTGGCCGTCGGTGCGGGCCGGGCCCTGATCGTAGACTGGAAGACCGGCGCGGACCTCCGCCCGGCCACCCTGCGGAGTGACATCCAGACGCGCGTCTACCTCTATGTGCTGGCCGTCGGCGGAGCGACCTACCATGCCGGCCGGCCGCTGCCGGCGCAGGAGCTGGGCCTGCTCTACTGGCACCCACGGGGCCCGCAGCAGGTCCACTGCGGCTACAGCCCCGCGCAGCAGGCTGCCGACGGCGCCTTGCTGGCCGCTCTCGTGGGCGAGATCGCGGCCCGCCGGCCCGAGGAACTGCTTCCCACGGCGGATCAGAGGGCCTGTGCCCTGTGTGCCTACGCGACCCTGTGCGGTACGGGCCCCGGCTCGGCAGCCGAATGGGAGGCCGAGGAGCCCCGCGATTGGGAAGTAGACGGCTGGGAGGCCGCACCCTAGCCCACTTTCAGGCCACACGCCGGGGACAGCGGCCGCACGCGGCAAGGTGCGGGGGCCGCGCCAACCGGCGCGGCCCCCGTGTCGCAGGCCGTGGAACTCTGCTGTAGTGTGCACTCTCCAGGGCGGCGCGGCTCCGCGCGGCCCTGGCCGATCTCGGGCGGGACCTTGCCCGCGCTACAAGGGGAGCTCGGCCATTTCTTCGAGCTCCTCTTCCTCTACCTCGGCGGCATCCTGCGCCGCCGGCTGGCCGTTCCCGCGCGGGAGGAGGATCAGCTCCCGCGCCACCAAGTCCGTTACGTAGCGGGTCTGCCCGTCGGCCGCCTCGTAGCTGTGGGTATCCAGCCGGCCGGCCACATAGACCGGCGAGCCCTTTTGGAGGTACTGGTTCGATACCTCGGCCAGCGACCCCCAGGCTACAATGCGGAACCACTCGGTCTTTTCCTGCGGATGCCCCTCTGCGTCGCGCCAGCGGCGGGTGGTGGCGACCCGAAAGTTGGTCACCGCCTTGCCTGTGGGCGTATAGCGCATCTCGGGGTCCGCTCCCAGGTTGCCCATCACTTCGACACGGTTCAAACCGCGCATGGTGGTGCTCCCTCCTTCTTGTAGAAGACTGCCCTTTGGCCTGCTGCCGACATTGTACCACACTCTCGCCGATTTGTCAATGGTGAGTGCAAGTTGACGCCTGTTTGGGCGGGATAGAGCGACAGGGCGGTTAGCTGCCTGACAGTCTGGTCGAGTCAGGCCTTGCCGCGGATGAATCCGGCGGCAACGCACACAGAAGCGTCAGGTAGCTAGACAGGGCGGGAGCAGCAAGGCTGGAAACAGGGTGCGGGACAGCGCTATGCGGCGGGCTGGCCAGGGGCCCCGGCCGCGAGCCCGGCGCGGGTGGTCCGCGCGGCTTCCCCCAGCAGGCGCCGCATGGCCGGACGGTTCCAGAAGCGCAGCGCCACCGGGCTTACCTCCAGCGTGACGAGACCGGCGTAATCGCTCTGTCCTAACGCGGCGAGCAGCGCCACCAGGGGCAGCGTGCCCGTGCCGGGCAGGCGGTGATGGCCCAGGATCGAGCGGGGGTAGGAGAAGCGATCCCACCGGCCGACGGAGACGACGTCGCTGAGGTGGATGTTGACCAGGCGTTCGCGGACGATGTGGTATGTCTCCAGTAGCGGTCCGGGAAGGGTGCTGGCGTGGGCCGTATCGAGGACAATGCCGCAGCCTTCCCGCCGGGCCAGGTCGAGCAGTGCTGTGGGGGCGTCAAACCAGGCCAGCGGTTCGCCCGGCTCGCGGTTGCGGTTCTCCAGCGCGATGCCGACGCCGGTGCCGTCCAGCGCGGCCTGGAGCGCGGCCAAGTTGGCCTGAAAGCGGTGCATCCGCGGGTCGTCGGGCCGCCTGGCGGCCGGCGTATGCAGGACGACGATCCGGCATCCAGGCAGGGCGGCCGCCAGCGCGGCGACCCGGCGCAGGCCGGCCGGTGTGCGGCCCCAGCCGGGCAGCGGCAAGGTGGGAGGATGGACGGACGCCACCCGCACGCCGGCCGCCTGTGCCAGCGCGAGGAGGCGCTTCGGCCGCATCCAGGCGTTCGCCGGCGAGACGGACAGCTCGACGCCGTCCAGCCCGCTCTCCCGCACCAGTTGCAGGGCCCGCGGCATGGAATCAAAGTAGAGCGAGGCGGTGGAGAGCAGCAGGAGGGAAGCCAAACGGGCGTTCCTTGGGCTCTGCTACGCCGTGCCGGGGACCAGCGCCTGGCGCAGGTGTTCCAGCTTGTCGGGGTGTTCCTGGGACAGATACTCGACCAGGTAGTCCATCGTCGCGGTGTCGAAATTCTCCAACAGCCCGGTCATGACCGAGCGCAGGACCCAGCGGTCGAACTCGTCCTTGGACATCGTGGGGCGGTAGAGATAGGCCATGCCGCGGCGTGTGCGGCGCATGATACCCTTGTCGGCCAGGCGGCTCATTGTGGTCATCACCGTCGTGTAGGCGATCTCGCGCTTCCGTGCCAGGACGCGGTGGATCTGCTTGACCGTAGCCTGACCCTGCTGCCAGACCAGCCACATGATCTCGGCCTCGAGCGGCCCCAGGACCTGTCCCAGCCCCTGGCGCATCGGGTTAAAGTGCAGGCGGATCGAACCTGTTTCCATGGATGTAGCCTCCGTGTTGCCCAGCCCAAAGATCGATGACGGCCTGTCGTGCTATAGACCAGTGTACTACAACCGTCCGGAAATTCGTAGGGCGGAAGGTTACGGAAAGGTTACAGGAGCCGGCGACCCGGCGCCGGCCTGGAGAGGGCGATCGGCCCTCCCGTTTTGACATAACAGCCCCTTCCGTTTATAATAGAAGCCGCTGGCAGCGGATGGGCCGTGAGCGCTGGAACTGGATGGGAACTTGCCCGGTCGACTCTAGCGACAAGTCTTGAAAGACGCAAGGAGATACGGATGAAAGACGTAGAAGCATTTCTGGACTATTTGGAAGTCGAGCGCAAATTCTCCAACCATACACTCTCGGCCTACCATACCGACCTGGAGCAGTTCCTTACCTTTTTGAAGCAGGAGCGCTCCTTTCACGGCTGGGATCGGGTGAAGCGCGAGGATATTTTGGCCTTTATCCTCGTGATGAAGGAGCACAAATACGCGTCCTCGACCATCACCCGGCGCATTTCGGCCATCCGCTCGTTTTTCTCCCATCTGCTGCGGGAGGGCCAGCTCAAGCACGACCCGAGCGAAGAGGTCGAGCTTCCCAAGGTGGCCCGCAAGCTGCCGCGGGTCCTCTCCGTGGAGGAGATGGACGAGCTTTTGGAGCTGCCGGGGCGCGCGGACACGCCCATCGCGCTGCGCGACCGGGCCATGCTGGAGCTGGCCTATGCCAGTGGGATGCGCGTCAGCGAGCTGGTCACGCTCAAGATGGCGGACTTTAGCCCCGCTACGGGCGAGATCCGCTGCATCGGCAAGGGCAACCGCGAGCGGATCATCCCCCTGAGCGCGACAGCGGTGCAGGCCGTACAAGAGTACCTGGACCTGGGCCGGCCCCACATGGCCCGTACGGCGCAGCAGGATTTTCTTTTCCTCAATCGCCGCGGCCGGCCGATGACCCGCCAGGGCTTTTGGCTCATGCTGAAGAAATATGCCGAGGAGATCGGCTTCTACGACATCACGCCCCACACGCTGCGCCACACCTTTGCCACCCACGCGCTTCAGCGCAAGGCCAACTTGCGCGCCGTGCAGCAGGTGTTGGGCCACGCCTCGATCGCCACCACCCAGGTCTATACCCATCTGGTCACCGGGCAGCTGCACGAGGCCTTTGACGAGGCCCATCCCCGCGCCGAGGAGTAGAAGCGTGCGGGGGCCAGCCCGGCCTTTACGGCTGCAGGTCGTTTTCGACCGCCAAGACAACTTTGCTAGATGTTCCCCCCACGAGACAGGAGGCCACTGAACCGATGTCCGCACCCAACATGGAAACCCTCGTCAGCCTCTGCAAGCGGCGGGGCTTTGTCTTCCCCTCCAGCGAAATCTATGGTGGATTTGCCAGCACCTGGGATTACGGGCCCCTGGGCTCCGAGCTCAAGCGCAATGTCAAGGAAGCCTGGTGGCGCAGTGTTGTCTGGCAGCGCCCCGACGTCGAGGGCATCGACGGCGCCATCCTGATGTCCCCGCGCATCTGGGAAGTCTCCGGCCACGTGGCCTCGTTCACCGATCCGCTCATCGAGTGCAAGTCCTGCCATCAGCGCTTCCGCCCGGATCTGTTGGAGACCCTGGTCTGCCCCAACTGTGGAGGCACCGACTTTACCGACCCGCGCCAGTTCAACATGATGTTCAAGACCTTTATCGGCCCGGTAGAGGAAGACGCGGCCGTCGCCTACCTGCGGCCCGAGACGTGCCAGACGATCTTTGTCAACTTTGAAAATGTGCTGAACACCGCCCGGCCGGCCCCCAAGCTGCCCTTTGGCATTGCGCAGATCGGCAAGGCCTTTCGCAACGAGATCGTCACCGGCAACTTTACCTTTCGCACCCGCGAGTTCGAGCAGTTTGAACTCGAGTACTTTTGCCGGCCCGAGGACGCCCCACGCCTCCACCAGGAGTGGCTCGCGGAGCGGCTCAAGTGGTACATCGACCTGGGCATCCGGCCCGAGCGCCTGCGTGTACGCCCGCACGAGGAGAAAGAGTTGGCCCACTACGCGGTGGCCTGCGCCGATATCGAGTACCTCTTCCCCGAGCCGTTGGGCTGGCGGGAGCTCGAAGGCGTCGCCAATCGTACCGACTTTGACCTGCGGCGGCACAGCGAGGGCAGCGGCCACCCCCTCGACTATTTTGACGAGGCGACCGGCCAGCATCTCAACCCGTATGTCATCGAGCCCTCGGGCGGTGTGGACCGGGCCATCCTGGTCCTTCTCCTGGATGCCTACGACGAGGAGGAGGTGCGCGGTGAAAAGCGCGTCGTGCTGCGCCTCCACCCGGCGCTCGCGCCGCTCAAAGCCGCCGTCTTCCCGCTGAAGCGCAACAACCCCGAGTTGGTGGCGCTGGCCAAGGGCATCGCCGGCAAGCTGCAGCGGCGCATGCGCGCCATCTATGACGACACCGGGGCCATCGGCCGGCTCTACCGGCGCATGGACGAGATCGGCACGCCCTACTGCATCACCGTGGACTTTCAGAGCCTGGAGGACCACACCGCCACCGTGCGCGACCGGGACACCATGCAGCAGGAGCGGATTCACGTGGATGAACTGCCCGCCTACGTGGGCGCCAAGATCTCGTGGTAGGAAGCCAGGAGCAGCTTTTGAGGAGGTTACGATGCTGTCCCCCGAAGCAAACGCTCTTCTCGAAAGGCCTCTCGCCGATATCCTCCGCGTCCTGGAGAACAAGGCCTTTAACGGCGGCTGCCCGCTCTGCGAGTCCTGCGATGGCCGGTGTGCAGCGCGGGCGCGGGAGCTCCTTACGCCACGCGCCACGGAGTGGGCGACCCGCTTCGCGCAGGGCAACCCGGCTACCCTCCTGGCAGGGGTGATCGACCACACCCTCCTCAAGCCCGAGGCCATGCCGGCCCAGGTGGAGGCGCTCTGCGCCGAGGCCCGTGAGCACCGCTTCTGCTCCGTCTGCGTCAACCCGCGCTTTGTCTCCCTCTGTGTGCGTCTACTCCAGGGCAGCGGCGTGCTGACCTGCACGGTAGCCGGATTTCCTCTGGGGGCCACCTCGACAACTGCCAAGGTGGAAGAGACACGCCAGGCCGTGCGCGATGGGGCGCGCGAGGTCGATATGGTCCTGTCCGTCGGTGAGCTCCGGGCAGGGAACGACCGCGCGGTGCAGGACGAGATCGCCCACGTCGCCGAGGTCTGCCATGCGGGCGGTGCCATCCTCAAGGTGATTATCGAGACGGCGCTGCTGGACGACGCGGAGAAAGTGCGCGCCTGCCGGGCCAGCGTGGCCGCACGGGCCGACTTTGTCAAGACCTCGACCGGTTTCGCCAAGGCGGGGGCCACACTCTACGACGTGCTGGTGATGCGGCACACGGTGGGCGAGGGGGTGGGAGTCAAGGCGGCCGGTGGCATCCGTACCCTTGACGACGCGCTCGCGATGCTGGTCGCCGGGGCCAACCGCATCGGGGCGAGCGTCGGTGTGGGTATCCTGTCCGAGCTCTGAGGCCGGCGATGTCCTATACCCAGCCCCCCTCTACCCTGATCCGCATGCGCTACTCCTGCCGCACCTATGAGGCCGTGCCGATTGCCGCTGCCAAGCGGCAGGCGTTGGCCGAATTTGCCGCCACGCGGCAGCAGGGGCCCCTGGGCACTCCGGCCCGCTTTGCGCTCATCACCACCACGGAGCAGGACCACAGTGCCCTGCGCGGCCTGGGCACCTATGGTTTCATTCGCGGCGCCACCGGTTTTATCCTGGGAGCAGTGCAGCGTGGGCCCCACGACATGCCGGATTTCGGCTGTCTGCTGGAACAGATCGTCCTCTACGCCACCGACCTGGGCCTGGGGACCTGCTGGCTCGGTGGCACCTATACCCGGAGCACCTTTGCCCGCCAGATCGCCCTGGATAAGGGCGAGGTTATGCCGGCGGTCATCGCGCTGGGGATCATCGCCCGCCAGCGCAGCCAGGTGGACCGGGGGATCCGCAGGGCCGCCCAGGGCGACCGCCGTCTCCCCGGGGAGCGCCTCTTTTTTGACGGCGATTTTTCCCATCCGCTGGGCGAGGAAACGGCTGGGGCCTACGCCGTGCCGCTCCAGATGGTACGGTTGGGCCCCTCGGCCTCGAACAAGCAGCCCTGGCGAATCGTCCGCGATGGCAGCGCCTGGCACTTTTACGTGCAGCGCACTCCCGGCTATACCCGGGGGCTGGCCCGCCCCTTTGTCCACGGCGACCTGCAGCGCGTGGATATGGGCATCGCGATGTGTCACTGGGAGCTCTCTGCCGCCGAGCGGGGCCTGTTGGGGTCGTGGACCGTGGCGGAGCCGGCCGTCGTCCGGCCGGACGAGCACACCGAGTACGTTGTGTCCTGGGTCGCCGCGCCGGACGCATGAGACTCGCCTGGTTGTGACGGTACGGTGGCGGTGCCTCCGGTGCGGGGCGACCCGGATCGATGCCTACGGATCACCACGGTAGGGAAATTGATCGACCCCCGGGCGGCCGCATCCAGGGTACAAGGAGCCCGCGCTGCCGCAGAGACCTGCCGAGGAGGTCTAGCCGATGCCGGTCAACATCCTCGTCGCCGACGATGAGCCTGGCGTGGTGGATCTGTGCCACCGCATCCTGACGCGGTGTGGGTACAGCGTCGAGGCGGTCACGAGCGGCCAGGAGGCGCTCGCCCGGCTTCAGGCGAGCCCGGTCGACCTTCTGCTCGTAGACATCAAGATGCCGGACGTGGACGGCCTGACGGTGCTGCGCCGGGGCCGGGATCTCTGGCCCGATATGGCCGCCGTCATCGTCACCGGCTATGCTACCCTGTCCAGCGCTGTCGAGGCCCTGCACGCCGGGGCCCACCGTTTCGTTCTCAAGCCCTTTGCGGCTGGCGAGTTGGTCCAGGCTGTTCAGGAGGCGCTGGAGCTGCGCCAGCGGGAGGAGGAGCGGTTACGGTTGCGGGCCCAACTGCCCATCCTGGAGATCGCCCAGGCGCTGCTGGTGGAGGGCGACCTGGAGCTGTTGGCCCGGCAGATCCTGGAGCCCGTGGCGCGGGAGTTGGCGGCGGATCCGGCCGTCCTCCTGGCCGTCGACCCCGAGTCCGACACCCTCTACGTCGTCGGTACCGCCGGCCGGCCCGTCGGCCCCAGCGGGGCCCGCATCCCCGTCAGCGCCACCTTTGTGGAACAGCTGCGGCAGGGGGCCGGGCCGATCGTCGCCGATCCCTCCCCATGGCTGCAGCAGTCCATGCCGGCCGCGCTCGACAGCACCCTGCGGACTGTCGTCTGTGTGCCGCTGCGTACGGTCAAACGGCTTGTCGGCGCCCTCTGCCTGGGTCGGAAGGAGGGCGCCGCGCCCTTTACGCCAAGCAACCTGAGCCTGCTCGCGATCATCGGCGGCCAGATCGCCACCGTCATGGAGAATGCCCGGCTGTACGAGATTGTCGCCCGGGGCAAGCGTGAGTGGGAGGCGACCTTTGACGCGATCGCCGACGGCATCTCGATTCACGACACGGCCTACCGGGTGCTGCGCGCCAACCAGTCCCTGGCCCGCCGGCTCGGCCTGTTGCCGCAGGACCTGATCGGCCGGCGCTGCCACGAGCTCGTGCACGGCACGTCGGCCGCCCCGGACTCTTGCCCGGCGGCCCGCGCCCTCGAAACCGGCCGGCCCCAAACCGTCGAGTTGGAGCTGCCGCAGTGGGAAGGCATCTTCCAATGTACCGTCTACCCCCTGGACCAGGAGGGCGGCGGCCCACGACGCTTCGTCCACGTGCTCCGCGACATTACCGAGCAGAAGCGCGCCGAAGGCCTGAGCCAGGCTCAACGCGACCTGGGGGTGGCGCTTGCGGCGACCCGGGGTCTGGACGCCACGGCGCGCCTGTGCCTGGAGACGGCGATCCGCGTCGCCGGCATGGACAGCGGCGGCATCTACCTCGTCGACGGCGCCGGGGCCATGGACCTCGTCTTTCACCAGGGCCTGTCCGCCGACTTCGTCGCCCAGGTCATCCACATGGCGGCCGATTCCCCCAGCGCGCAGCTCGTCCGTGCCGGCCAGCCCCTCTACAGCGTCTATGAGCACCGCCACACGCCACTCGACGACATCCGCAACACCGAGGGGCTGCGCACCCTGGCCGTGGTTCCCATCCTCCACGAGGGGCGGGTGACGGCCTGCCTGAATGTCTCCTCGCACACCCTCGACCGCGTGCCCGAACCTCGCCGGGCCGCACTGGAGAGCGTCGCCCACCTGATCGGAAGCGCCATCTCCCGGGCCCAGGCCGAGGAAGCGCTGCACCGCCGCAACGAGGAGCTGGCCGCGCTCAACGCCATCGCGGCGACCCTCGGGCAACAGTCCGACCTGCGCGCCATCCTCAACGCCGCGCTGGACAAGGTGCTGGAGCTGACCGCGCTGGATGGGGGTTGGATCCAGCTCCTCGACGACAAGAGCGCGAGACTGCTGCCGGCCGTCCACCGGAATATCCCCGCCGCTATGGTCGAGACGTTGGGCCAGGTGCGGCTGGGCGAGGGCGTGACCGGGGCGGTCGCCCAAGCTGGACAGCCCCACTTTGCCGAGGGGCCGGCCGAACAGACCTTGCTGGGGGAGGACGCTCGCCACGCGGGCATCCTTCTCACCGCCCTCCTGCCCCTGCGGGCCCCGGATCAGGTGTTGGGTGTCCTGGCCCTCTTCAGCCGGAGCGCGCGCTGCCTGGCCCCCCACGACCGCCTCGTCCTCATCGCCATCAGCCATCAACTGGGCGTGGCCGTCGAAAACGCCCGCCTGGCTCAGCAGACCGCCGAGGTGATGGTCCTGCGCGAGCTCGATCGGCTGCGCTCGGAGCTGACGGCCAACGTCTCCCACGAGTTGCGCACGCCGCTGGGGCTGATCAAGATCATGACCACCACCCTGCTGCGTCCGGATGCGGCCCTGGACGACGCGACCCGGCGCGAATTCCTGGAAGGCGTGGTCGACGAGGCCGGCCGGCTGGAAAAGATCGTGGACAACCTGCTGGACCTGTCGCGCCAGGAGAGCGGGCGGCTGCAGCTAGAGTGCCGCGCGACCGACCTGGGCTGCCTCCTGCGGGAAACGGCCGTGGAGATGGCGCTCCGGTACCCGCACCACCACCTGGCCTGCGAGGTGCCGGCCGACGCTCTGCGCGCGAGCGTGGACCCGGAGCGCATCGGCCAGGTCCTGCGCAACCTGGTGGACAATGCGGCCAAGTATTCGCCGGCCGGCGCGACCATTACGATCCGTGGCCGCCCGGCCCAGGCGAATGTCCTGGTCCAGGTTGCCGACCAGGGGATCGGCATCCCGCCGGAGGACCGCGAGCGGGTCTTTGAACGCTTCTACCGGGTACCCAACGAGGTCACGATGCGCGAACGGGGCGCCGGACTGGGGCTGGCGGTCTGCAAAGGGATCGTCGAGGCGCACGGTGGGCAGATCTGGGTCGAGAGCGGGCTGGGGCAGGGCAGCACCTTTTCCTTCACCGTGCCGGCGGCACCGTAGAGAGGAGGGCTCATGGTCGGCAGGACTCGTATCTTGATCGTGGACGACGAGCCGCGCTATGTGCGCGCCATCCAGGTCAACCTGGAGAGCAGTGGCTATCAGACACTCACGGCGGCCGATGGGGTCAGCGCGATTGCCCTGGTCACCAACGACCCTCCCGACCTCGTCCTGCTCGACGTACGGATGCCTGGGCTGGACGGATACGAGGTCTGCCGGCGCATCCGCGAGTTTTCCAATGTTCCCATTATCTTTCTCACCGCGCGGGCCGAGACGGCGGACAAGGTTCAGGGGTTGGAGTGGGGCGCGGACGACTATGTTACCAAGCCGTTCAGCGCGGAAGAGCTCATGGCCCGCGTGCAGGCCGTGCTGCGGCGCGTCGGGCACACGGGAGACCCCCTGCCGTCCGCGCAGCTGCGGGTCGGCGATCTGGAGATCGATTTTGCCCGGCAGCGCGTCTTGGCCCGCGGCAGCGAAGTGCTGCTGACGCCGACCGAGTACCGGCTGCTCTACACCCTGGCCCGGCATGCGGGCCAGGTCCTGGTGCCCGATGTGCTTCTGGAGCGTGTCTGGGGAAAGGGGTACGAGGGCGAAACACAGCTCGTCTGGCAAGCGATCCACCGCCTGCGGGGCAAGGTAGAGTCCGACCCCAGGAATCCCCGCTACATCCAAACCCGCCCGGGGATTGGGTACCTGTTCGTCAAACCCGAGCCGTAGTACCGCCGGGGCTGCCCGCGGTCTTTGGAAGGCTTTTGGAAGGGTTCTGCCCTCTTTTATCAGGCCATAACAAGGCGCAGGCCGTATAGTGCTATAGCCGGCGGCCGTCACCGCCAGCGCTGCCCCGGAAATCGTGATCCGCCGCCCGCTTCAGGAGGTTGTCATGGCCGGCCAGGTTCTCCTTATCGAAGACAGTCCCACACAGGCGCTGCGCCTACGGCTCATCCTGGAACGGGATGGGCTCCGGGTCACCGTCGCCCGTGACGGGCACGAAGGTCTCCGGATTTCCCCCCTCCTGCTGCCGGACGCCGTTGTCCTGGATGTCAACCTGCCCGACCTGGACGGCTTCCAGGTCTGCCAGGCGCTCAAGGACCACCCCGCGACCCAGGATACGCCGGTGATCATGCTCACCGTCAAGGACCGCGCCGCCGACACGCTGGCCGGGTTGGACGCGGGCGCCGACGCTTATATTCCCAAGGACGACTTTGCCGAGATCAACCTCCGGCGCACGTTAGAGGACATGGGTGTGCTGTAGGCCGGTCCGGGCAGGGGCCGGAAGGATCTGACGATGCTCCCAGCAGTGCGCAGCTTTCCGTTACGTTGCTCGTACGACATCGTGCAGGCCCGCCAATATGCGCGGGAGACGGCCCGTGAAATGGGCTTTAGCCTGACCGACCAGACCCGCTTCGCCACCGCGGTTTCGGAGATCGCCCGCCGCGTGCTGGACGACGGGGACGAGGGCAGCCTGCGCTTTGCCCTGGTGGTCAGCGGTTCTCGCCGGGGCCTGGAGTGTGTCTGCCTGGGAAGCCCCTGGCGCCACGACGCGGCGGCTCCGGCGAGCCGGGGGCTCCTCAGCGGAGTGGAACGGCTGGTCGATGATTTCGAGCTCGCTCCCGGCGGCAAGGAGGGCCTGCTCGTGCTGCGCAAATGGCTGCCGCTCGCGAGGCCGGCCTCTCTCCAAGCCCCGCGTCCCGTCTAGAGGCGGCGGACCAGTCGCCCCGACTGCCGCAGAGTCCTGGCGCCTCCCTTCTTTCGCGCCGGCTTTCCTCGGACTAGCGCGCCCGATCATGCCAAACGCCTTCTGCTCCCGGAGCGCGGGCGCGGCCGGCCTCCCCACATCCTCCTATCGTCCCTGGGCCCTGCCGGCCAACCATGACGTTGGGCCGGTTCTGTGATATAATGCATCTGTACCCTGGAAAGGAACCCTTCCCCTGAGATGGCCCAGACAGCGCATGGTCCCAGGAGGTAAGCAGATGTCCTCGAACCGGCCTCTCTCGAGCCCGCTCGGCTTCTTTACCCGCTTACACATCGGCACCCGTATCACCGGGTACTACCTGATGCTCATCGTTCTGCTGGCCGTCGCCGTGGCCACAAGCCACCTCGCCGTCACCAGCACAAACGCCGTCCATACACGGACCATGCGCTACCAGGCCGGCATCGCCGATCTGCGGGCCCTCCAGACTGCTCTGAACACCCAGTACCAGGACATTGTCGCCCTCGCCCTGCACGCCGATCCCCAGGCGGAGGCGGCCTTCCGCCGGCATGGCAGCGACGCTACGGTGTGGCAAGAGGCTGCCGGCGCCGCACTGGACACGGCGGAGGAACGCACTTCGTTTGCCCAACTCGAAGAGCGCATCGTCGAGTTCAATACCCTCTTCTTCCAAGAGATCGTCCCGGCCCAGGCAGCCGGCGACGCGGAGAGCCTCCGCACACTCGACGTGCAGGCCGCGCAGCTGCTCGGCGAGATCGAGGGCCCGTTGAACCAGATCGTGGCGGCCCAAGAATCCAAGTTGCTCCAGTCGCAACAAGAGGGCGTGGCCCGCCAGTACACGATTATGGCGGTGATTATCAGCGTCAGCGTCCTGGCGGTTGTGCTCGGCCTGGTCGCGGGCATCCTGCTGTCCCGCAACATCTCTCGCCCTGTGCAGGCCGTCGCCCGGGCCGCCGCGAACCTGGCGCGGGGCGACCTGCAGCAAGAGCTGCATACCACGATGGGCGCCGAGATCGGCGAGATGTTGGCCTCATTTCAGCAGATGGTCGCCTACCAGCAAGCCATGGCCGGCGCGGCCGATCGCATCGCCCAGGGTGACCTGACGGTCGCCGTCACCCCCGTGTCGGACCAGGATGTGTTGGGACATGCCTTTCAGCAGATGGTCCGCAACCTGCGCGCGATGGTCGCCCGGGTCGCGGAGAGCGCCAGCGCCGTCCGCGCGGCTTCCGTCGAGATGGCGGCGGCAGCCGGCCAGTCTGGCCAGGCCACGGCCCAGGTAGCCGCGACCATCCAGCAGGTCGCCCAGGGGGCAGCCCAGCAGACGGTCAGCGTGACCCGCACGGCGAGTGCCGTCGACCAGATGGGCCGGGCCATCGACAGCGTGGCCCGGGGGGCCCAAGAGCAGGCCGCGGCCGCAACCAGGGTCGTCGCGGCCACCAACCAGATTGCCGAGGCCATCGCCCGGGTGAGCGCGAATGCCCAGGCCGGTGCCCAGGGGGCCACGCAGTCGGCGCAGACGGCCCGGGCCGGCGCCCATACCATCGAGGAGATGATCGGCGGGATCGAAGGGATCCGCGACAAAGTCGGCCTCTCCGTGCACAAGGTTCGCGAGATGGGCCAGCGCTCGGAAGAGATCGGGGCGATCGTCGAGGCGATTGACAACATTGCCTCCCAGACCAACTTGCTGGCGTTGAACGCGGCCATCGAGGCCGCGCGGGCGGGCGCCCATGGGCTGGGCTTTGCCGTGGTGGCCGACGAGGTGCGCAAGCTGGCAGAAAAGTCCGCCGCCGCGACCAAAGAGATCGCGGCGTTGGTCAAAGGGATTCAACGCACGGTAGCGGAGGCCGTGGAGGCCATGAACGAGGGGGCGCGGGAGGTGAGCATGGGGGTGGGACGGGCGAACGAGGCCGGCCAGTCGTTGGCGCAGATCCTGCAGGCGACGGAGGAAGTCAACCGGCAGATGGCCGAGATCGCGGCCTCCGCCCGGCAGATGGACGAGCAGGCCAGCTCGCTGGCCACATCGATGGACGAGATGTCGGCCGTGGTGGAGGAAAACTCGGCTGCTACAGAGGAGATGGCCGCCAACTCTGGCGAGGTCGTGCAGGCCATGGAGAGCATTGCCGGGGTGTCGGAAGAGAGCAGTGCCTCGGCCGAGGAAGTCTCGGCGTCGGTAGAGGAGGTCAACGCGCAGGTGGAAGAGTTCGTCGCCGCGGCGCAGACCTTGAGCGACATGGCCCAGAACCTGCAAGAGTTGGTCGGTCAGTTCAGCCTGCCCGCGTAGCACAGCGCGCCGATCATTCCTCGACCCGCCGGTAGAACGACATCTCCAGCGACTCCAGGCCGACGCCGTCGGCCTGGGCCAGGATCTCGGTGCTGCCGACAAAGAGCACGCCTCCGGGCCGCAGCATGCTGTGCAGACGCTCGGTGAGGTGACGCTTGCCGGCCGGCGTGAAATAGATCAGTACGTTGCGGCAGACGATCAGGTCGTAGGGGTCCGTGCCGGGCTCGGGGGGGACGAACGGATCGGCCAGGAGGTTGTGCTCGCAGAAGCGGATCTTGCGCTTCAGGCGCGGGTCGGTGAACCAGTAGCGGCCGCCCTCCAGGGTCAGGTAGCGATCGCGCAGCGGAGCCGGCAGCGGCTCGACCTCCGCGACGAGGTAGGGGCCGCCAGCCCGGGCTGCCGCCAGCGCCTGGCCGTCGATGTCGGTGGCCACGATGGTATGGCGGTTGTACAGATGGGTGGCCTCGGCCAGGAGCATGGCCAGGGAGTAGGGCTCCTGTCCGCGAGAGCAGCCCGCGCTCCACACGCGCAGGGCCGGATGGCCGCGCAGCAGGTGGGGCACGATGGCCTCTTGCAGGTAGCGCCATTTCTCCGGGTCGCGGAAAAATGCCGAAACGTTGATACCCAGGTAGCCGCAGAGGTTGTCGAGGCGTCGCGGCTCGCCCTCGCAGGCCCGGAAGAAGGCCGGCCAGTGCGGGCAGCCCGACTGCTCCAGAAAGGCCTGCATCCGCCGCTGCACCTGGGCGCTCTTGTAGTGGTCCAGGTCGATCCCCGTCAGTTTGCGCAGCTTGAGCCGGAGGTAGGTGTAGGCGTAATCATCCATGCTGGACCAGTTCCGTCAGGGCGGCGGCTATCTCGGACAGGGGCACGACCTGGTCGGCCTGGCCGGCCTCGATGACGCTGCGCGGCATGCCGTAGATGATGCTGGAGGACTCGTGCTCGGCGAGCACCTTGCCGCCGGTGGCGCGGATGCGGGCGGCGCCCGCGGCGCCGTCGTTTCCCATGCCGGTCAGTACCACGCCGATCACCGCTGCCCCATAGACCCCGGCGGCCGACTCCATTGTCACGTCCACCGACGGGCGCACGTGGTTGCGCCGTGGTCCGTTGTCCAGGACCGCGCAGCCGTCACTGCTGAAGCACAGGTGCCAATCGCCCGGGGCCACGAGCACCAGCCCGCGCTCCAGGACGCGGCCGGTGACGGCTTCTTCCACGGTCAGCGCCGAATTCTCATTGAGCCGCGCGGCCAACGATTGGGTAAAGCCGCGCGGCATGTGCTGGACCACGGCAATCGCTGCCGGCAACCCCGCCGGCAGCGCGGGCAGGATCCACTGCAGCGCCCGCGGTCCGCCCGTGGACGCTCCGATGACGATCAGGTGGTCTTGGCGGTGGAGGGGCCGCAGCCCCATCTTGTCCTGGGCCTTGCTGGTGGACACCGCCGGGGCCAGGGCCGTGGGCGGGGAAACGGAGGCGGCCGCCTTGATCTTGGCCGCCAACTCGGCCACGGCCTCCGGTGCGCTCCCATAGGCCGGCTTGGGGCAAAAGTCCACGGCGCCATACATCAGGGCCTGGATCGTCGCCCGGGCACCGTACTGGGTATGGGCGCTGAACATGACGACCGGGGTGGGGCATGCGGCCATGATCTCTTTCAGGGCGGCCAGCCCGTCCATGCGCGGCATCTCGACATCGAGGACGACCACGTCGGGCCGGAGTTCCTGGGTCTTGGCCACGGCGTCCAGGCCGTCCACGGCCGCCCCGACGATGGCGATTTCGGGATCGGCCTGCAGCCGCTTGGCCAGGGTGTGGCGCAAAAAGGTGGAATCGTCGACCAGTAGAACGCGGATCGCTGTCCCCATCGGCTACCTCAATGCTTGTTGGATGGCCAACAGCAGCCTGGCCTTGGCGACCGGCTTGACCAAGAAATCCCGGGCCCCCATGTGCACCGCCCGCGCGGCGACCAGCTTTTGGTCCAGCGCCGTGAGCATAATAATGCGCGCCTGCGGGTCGAACACGCGGATGTGCAGCAGCGCATCCATGCCGTTCATCTTGGGCATCGTGATGTCCATCAGCACGACATCGGGCCGGCCCTGGCGGTACACCTGGACCGCTTCTTCCCCGTCGGCCGCGGAGATGGTCGTGTAGCCATGCTCGGCCAGGAGCTTTTCCAGATGGGTGCGCAGGTACACGCTGTCGTCCACAATGAGCACTTTGGGCATCGTTTCCTCCTCAGACCAGGATCCGCTCGCGCCGCATCGTACGCACAGACACCTGCCCGTCCGCCAGGGCGATCCGGACGGTGCGGCCGTGACGTCCGCCGACGTCCTGGGCCTGGATGGGGATCCTCAACGCGTCGAGCGCGGCGATCGCCGCGAGTACATTGTTTCGGCCGACATGCAGTTGGCCGTCGAAAACCGGGTTGGATATCATGCGGGCCCCGCCGCACAGGCTTGCCCGGAGCCTCGCCTGCCGCCCCCCCAGCCGGAGCACCGTTTCCACCAGCAGCGGCACGCCCTGCTCCACAAAGCGCGCCGGGGAGGCGGCTGCCCGCTGCGGATCAGGGGCCCGGGGCAACAGCGCATGCAGCATGCCGCCGACTCGCATGCGCGGATCGTACAGGCAGATCGCCACGCAGGAGCCCAACCCATAGGCGACCAGGATGTCGTCCGGGCTGGCGCTGACCACCATCTCGCCGATCGTCACCGTGCGCAGCCTCTCGATCATCGGCTCCCCATATCAGGCGCGATCCAGAAGCAGATTGGCTCGGGCCGGCCGGCCTCGCGAAACAGGCTCTCTACCGTCATGAGCCGATCGCTCACAGCCACCGCCGGCCCCACCATCAGGTTCAGGATGACCCCCAGCATGTCCACGATCACGGCTGGCGGCGAGGGCAGCAGCGCGCCGGCCGCGCCGGTCTCCTCGGCGACGGCGTTGAGAAAGTAGGAGAGGGCCAGGTTGCCCACCTCCGCCAGCGCCGATTTCTGCAGCCGGCCCAGGCGAGCGCCTGCCGCCGGCGGGGCCTGCAGGACCCGGTTCGCGACATGCAGCGCCAGGTCCAGCGGCATGCAGAGCAGCGCCCACCCGACCAACCCGCTCTCGATCTTTAAATAGACGCCCACCGCCGGCGCCTCGGGATCGCCCGCGCATGCGGCCACCTGGGCCAGCGCCATCTGTTTTACCGTGGCCGGGGTATGGTCCACCGGCTGGCCGATCATCTCCGCCAGCCCCTGGGCCGCGTGCGCCATGGCCCTGTCCAGGATCCGCGCCGAACCCGGTCCCTCGAGGAGCTCCGCCCAGAACTTGCCCAGCTCGCTCATCGAGTGACCTCGCGCTTCTGCGCCTGGACGGCCGTGTGGATCAGCCCGGGGACGTCCACGATCAGGGCGATGCGCCCGTCGCCCATAATGGTACACCCCGCCAGCCCCGGCGCGTTGCCGATCACCGGCCCAAAAGGCTTGACCACAATCTCTTGTTTCCCAATTAGGCGGTCCACGATCAACCCGACCTGCATCCGGGCCCACGAGACGACGACGATGGCCGGGCGCCCTGCGGCTTGCTCCCGGCGCTGAGGATGGGGAAAAAACTCCCGGAGGGCCAGGAGCGGCAGCACCTCGTCGCGCCAGCGGATGGCTGGCCGGCGCTTGACCGTGCTGACCTGCACAGCGTCCAGGTACAGCGACTCGACGATGCTGCTCATCGGGACCGCGTAGATGTCATCCCCCAGCGCCACCATCATCGCCTGCATGATGGCCAGCGTGAGCGGCAGCGTGACCCGAAAGGTCGTGCCCTGGCCTGCCGCTGTCTCCACCAGCACCGAGCCACCGATGCGGTTGATGTTGGTCCGCACAATGTCCAGCCCCACACCCCGCCCCGAGGTGCCCGTGACATTGCCGGCCGTGGACAGGCCGGGTTGAAAGATGAGGGGCAGCGCCTCGTCATCGGCAAGACGCTTGGCTTCGTCCTCGCCAAGCAGGCCGCGGTGGATCGCGGCCTGGCGGACCTCTTGAGGGTCGATCCCCTGGCCGTCGTCCTGGACCGTCACGACGATCTGGCCTTCGGCATGTTCGGCCGTCAGCCACACGGTGCCCAGGGGGGGCTTGCCGGCGGCCTCACGCGCTGCGGCCGGCTCGATGCCGTGGTCCACTGCATTGCGCAGCAGGTGGACGAGCGGGTCGCCGATGGCCTCGATCACGGCGCGGTCGAGCTCGGTCGACTCGCCGGCGACAACCAGGTTAACCTGCTTCCCCGCGGCGCGGGCCACGTCGCGCACCAGGCGCGGGAGCTTGTCGAACAGCTGGCCGATGGGCAGCATCCGCGCATGCATCACCTCGCCCTGCAGCTGGTCCACAATCTGGCCCAGGTGCGCGATGGTGTTTTGCAGCGCGCCGATAGGCTCCTCGCGCCCGTAGCGGGCCCGCAGCGATTCGTGGAGCTGTATCAGGCGGGTGCGATCGGTGACCAGCTCTCCGACCAGGTCCATCAGGGCGTCGAGGCGCTCCACGCTGGTGCGCACCGTCTTGTCCGGCTCGGAGACCGCCGGCAGGGGAGCCGGCCGCTCCGCTGCCGTGGGCGCCGGGGCCGGCCCGGCCGCGGCGTAGGGCCGGACGGAGAACGATGCCAACTCGGCAATGCCGCCCAGGATGTCCTCGACCTTGCCGGGCTCGTGCGGCGTACCCAGGACGACGCGCAGGAAACCGCTGTGGCGGCCTTCCAGCAGGTCCTCGTTGGTGGGGCGCTGGCTGATGATCTCGCCCCCTTCGCCGAGGCCCATCGCCGCCTGCAGGAGGCGGGCCTCGGGGGCAAAGGCGGCCATGTCGGCGGCGACTTCGATGTCCAGCACCGCCAGCCCTTCCTGGCAGCAGGCCGCCACCCGGGCCAATTGTTCTGGCGCCAAGGCGCGTTTGTCGGCCGGCCGGTCGGCCGCCGCGGCAGGGACATCGGCCCCGGCCCCTGGATGCCACCGCTCGACCCGGGCCAGCCAGTCGCCGATGTCGACGCCGCGGGACCGCCGGTCGACGACCTCGTCGCGCAGAGCGCGCAGGACGTCCACCGTGGTGAGGAGCTCGTCGGCCAGTCCCGGGCTGGGCGTGAGGTGGCCCTCGCGCATGGCGTCGAACAGCGACTCGAGGGCGTGTGTCAGGGCGGCCATGCGTTCGTGCCCCACCGCCGCCGCCACGGCCTTGAGCGTGTGGGCGGCGCGGAAGGTGGCGTTCAGCGTCTCGGCGTCGCGGACTTGCTCCAGCCCGAGGATGCCGGCCTCCAACGTCCGCAGGTGCCCGTTGACGTCCTCGAGAAATATCTCTAGCTCTTCCGGATCGATCTCGAAATGCAGCGTCTCTTCCATCTCAGGCCTCCGCCGGCGTGGGCTCCGTGGGCGGCGGCGTGGACGATGCCGCCTTGCGCCGCGCTCTCTTCCGAGGCTGGGCCGGGCTCTTCACCGCGGCCGGCCCAGCCGGGATGCCCGCGTCCGGCGCCGACGCTTCGGGCGGCGGGGCTGCCTTGCGCCTCGCCCTCTTGCGCGGCTGGGCCGGGCTGCCCACGGCGACCGTCCCGCCGTTGGCCGCCGCAGTGGGCTCTGCCGGGACGCCCGCGGCCGGCGCGGGCTCTTTGGGCGGTGGGGTTGGGGTGGGGGCGGCCTCCGCCGCGGCCGGCGGCCTGGAGGCTGGGATCAGGCGTCCAACTGGCGGCAGGGCCTCTTTTTGCTCGAGCGCCACACGCTGCAGGTCCGCCTTTTCGTCGGGCAGCAGCACCTTTTCCAGGTCGAGGAGGATGATCAGCTGGCTGCCGACCTTGGCGATCCCGCTGATAAAGGCCGAGTCCACCGTGGTGACGACAGGGGAGGGCGGCTCGACCGCCCCCGCGGGCACCCGCAGCACCTGGGTCACGGCGTCCACGATGAGGCCCACCAGGGTGTGGTTGATCTCGGCTACGACGATCCGCGTCTCTTTGGTGTTGGGCTGCTGGGCCAGGCCGAAGCGCTTGCGCAGGTCGATGACCGGCAGCACCTTGCCCCGCAGGTTCGTCACCCCTTCGACAAAGGCCGGCGCCCGCGGCACATAGGTGATCGGCTGCAGCATAATGATCTCGGACACTGCCGCGATGCCCACCCCGTAGAGCTCTTTGGCCAGGCACAAAACGACCAGCTGGTTGTCCATCGGATCGGCTCCTTGAGTCAATGACCCCTCGCGCCATCGCGGCGGAACGGCCCGGAACGCCCAACAAGGGGTAGGATGTGGCCCTTCTCCCAAGGTACGGCGTCACGTCTGCTGTCTTTGTGCTGCCCCTGGCTGACTGCCAGGTCCATTATACCAAAAAAGCGCGCGTTCGCCAATGCCGCAGCGCGGAGAACCGGGCGGCAGCGCTTCTTCTGTTGCCCTCCGGCGCACTTTGCGGTACAATAGAGCCGCAGCACGTTGAACCTCCGGGGAAGAGCACCAGCCACAGCGGGCGCATGGCCGGCCCCGGAGAACTGGGCATAGAAAAGACTGTAGGAACGGCGCCAAGCGAGCGCCAGGAGGCCGGAAATGGCAGAACTGGATCCTGTTTGTGGTATGATGGTGGAGCCGCAGAAGGCGGCCGCGACATCCGCGTACAAGGGCAAAACCTATTACTTTTGCTCCCGGGGCTGCAAAGTGGTCTTTGACCGCGATCCCGAAAAGTACCTGAACATGCCCGCCGATCAAAAGGGCATGGGGCACGGGCACTGAGGACCCGGACCCACGGGGCGGCCCGCTCCCCCGCTTTTCGCCGGCCCCTGGGCCGGTGGCTGCCAGGCGTTAGCCGCCGTGGCGGCCCTCTCTCGCTGCGGTGGGGCGGGCATCGCCCGGTCGGCTCGCCTGGTGGTCCGGTCACAGCAGTTCCAGCTATCTTCCGGTCCCCGGAGGTAAGATTATGAAACCATGGCAGTTGATCGCGGCGATTGCCCTGTGCGCGCTGCTGGTGGCCGCACTGGTGTTCGTCCTGGTCCGCTCTGGCCAGGAAACACCGCAGGACAAAGCGCCGACCCGGCCGCTGTCCACGATCCAGATGAATGAGGTGGTGCGCATCACCGTGCGCGGGGCCGACGGCAGCGTGACGCGCCTGGAGCGCGACGCGCTCAATGAGTGGTACCTGGTCGCCCCGATCTCGGCCCGGGCGGAGCAACAGATGGTCACCCTGCTCCTGGCCGACCTGCTGGCCGTCGAGTCCTCCAACCCGGCCCCGGCAGACAAGATCGACCTGGCCTACGCCGGCCTCGTCACGCCCACCGGCACTATCGTGCTGGGCCTCCGCAGCGGGGCAGAGCAGACCCTGGAGGTGGGCCTGACCGAACCGCGCTACATGGCCTATTTCGTGCGCCTCGGCGACAGCGTCTACCTCTTTCCCTGGGATCTGGTGGAACGGGCCATGCGCTGGCTCACCGTCATGCCGGCCCCCGCCGCGCCCACTCCGACGAGCGGCATGGGCGCGGGGGTCCTGGCGGATGTTCCCCACCCGTAACGCCTACGGTTGCGGGCCGGCTGCGGTTGTAGTACAATGCGTGTGGCAAAGAGCAAAGGAGGTGCGCCTTGGAAGCAGCCCAAATCACCGCGCTCTTGAACGAGGACATTCGCGGTGAGCACGCCGCGATCATCCAGTACCTGCTCCACGCCTACGCCCTCGGCGAGGGGGAAGCGGCCGGCGAGATCGAGGCCATCGCCCGTGAAGAGATGCGCCATTTAAAGTGGCTCTCCGAGTTGGTCGTCGAACTGGGCGGGGCCCCGACGACGGAACGCGGGCCGGTCGATACCACGGGCGCGGTGCCCGCGGAGTGGATGGGCCGGAATGTGCTCGCCGAAGAGCAGGCCATTGACCTCTACCGGGAGCACATCGCGGCCATCGACCAGCCCCGTGTCACCCTCCTCTTGGAGCGCATCGTCAACGACGAGATCGCCCACGGGATAAAGTTCGCCAAGCTGGCCGAGGAGATGGCGGCCGCGGGCCGGCCGCCGGCCGGCGCCATCCGCCCCGAAGACGCTACTGCCGCACCCGGCCGGCCGCTCGACGTTCTTCTCCAGGGGGTCGAACACGAGTATACCGTCGTCCTCCAGTACCTCTACCACGCCTTTACGACGCCGCACTGCGGCATCGCCGATGAGCTTGAGTGGCAGGCGGTCAACGAGATGCAGCACCTGGGCTGGTTCGCCGAGGAGCTGGCATCGCGCGGAGCCTATCCGCGCCTGGAACATGCCCCCGTGGACCGCTCTTCGGACACGGTGCGGATGCTACAGGCCGACATCGCCGCCGAGCGGGCGGTGACCCAGGCCTATGACGCCCAGATCACGGAGCTGGCCGCGGCCACCGAGCCCGACCTGGCCCAGCTCCTCACCCGCGTGCGCGACCAGGAAATCTACCACGATGCCCTCTTCAGCAGCCTGCTCCAGGATCTGGAAGAGGACCAGCCGGCCAGGCCGGAACCGCCGGCCGCGCCCCAGTGGACCGTCGGCAGCCTGCAGGGCCAGCAGCAGGAGTAATGCCGGCGCTCCGTTCCCGGCCGGCAGATTTCCGGGCCCCTGTGACACAGGATACAGCTAACGGCCCCGTTTCCCTGTAAACTGATCGCTGTCCGGCGAACACTGGAATCGGAACACTCGACGGAGCACTGCAAACGCAACACTGTAACCCCTATGGGCTGTTGGAGCCCAGACTCGCAATCGACGGTATCGAGGAGACCACCCATGGACACTTACCTGATGCGCGATGATGCCCCGCTCACGGCGGAGGAATGGACCCACCTGGACGAGTTGGTCGTCCAGGCCGCCCGCAAGGTACTCGTCGGCCGGCGCTTTCTGCCGCTCACCGGCCCCCTGGGGGTCGGCGTGCAGACGGTGCCGGTGGACACCGTGGCCTGGAGCAAGGGCTGTGTCCACTACACCGGGGCCGACATCTGCAGTGAGGAGGAGTGTGACTGCGATTGTGACTGCGAGCCGGTTGTCCTGGCCGACCGCGCCTACCTCCCCCTGCCCCTGCTGCACAAAGATTTTCTGCTTTCCTGGCGGGATATGGCCGCCGCCCGGCAGACGGGCGGCCCGCTGGACCTCTTCGTGGCCGCCGGCGCGGCCGCGGCGGTGGCCCTGACCGAGGACGAGCTCATCTTCAAGGGCAACGCCGCCCACGGGCTGCCCGGCCTGCTGACCGCGGCCGGCACCCGGGTGGCCCTGGCCAACTGGGGCAAGGTCGAGGCGGCTTTCAAGAATGTGGCCCAGGCCCGCGAGGCGCTGGTGGGGCAGGGGTTCTACGGGCCGTACGCCCTGGTCCTGAGCCCGGACCTGTACGCGGCCGTGCAGCGCATCATGCCCAACGCCGGCCGCCTAGAGATCCAGTTCCTGGCCGACCTGGCCACGCTGGGGGTCCTGCAGGCGCCGGCGCTGCCGGCCCGCAGCGCCCTGCTCGTCGCCGCCGGACCCGAGAACCTGGACCTGGTCGTGGCGCAGGACCTGACTACGGCCTACCTGGGGCCGGTGGGGATGGACCACGCCTTCCGCGTTCTGGAGAGCCTGGTCCTGCGGGTCAAGCAGCCCGGGGCGATCTGCCTGCTGCAGCCGGGCGAGGCCTAGGCCGATGCGCCACATCATCGTCGGCAACGGCGCGGCGGCGGTCATGGCCGCCGAGTCCCTGCTCAAGGACGATCCCGCGGCCGTGGTCGAGATCTATGGCGAGGAGCCGTACCTGGCCTATCGCCGTCCGCAGCTGCCCGACTTCCTGGCCGGCGAGGTGGCGGAAGAGCGCCTACCGATCCGCCCCGCGGCCTGGTACGCGGAAAAGGGCATCGCGGTACACCGCGGCGCCCGCGTGGAGGGGATCGACCCGCAGGCCGGGACGGTCCACCTGGCCGACGGCCGCACGGCCGGCTACGACCGGCTCCTCCTGGCGACCGGCAGCAGCGCCTTTGTCCCGCCGATCACCGGCGTCCCGGCGCCGGGCGTCTTTGCACTGCGCACCCTGGCCGACGCCCACGCTATTCGCGCGTACGCGGCCGGCCGGGAGTACGCCCTCGTCATCGGCGGCGGGCTCCTCGGCCTGGAGGCGGCGCGCGGGCTGCGCACCCTGGGGCTCAAGGTCACCGTCGTCGAGCTGTACGGCTGGCTGCTGCCGCGCCAGCTCGACCAGGCCGGCGCCGCGATCCTCACCCAGATCATCGAGGCCGCGGGCATCCGCGTCATCACGGGCGTGGCGACCGAGTGCGTCGTCGAGGAAGAGTGCGTGGCGCGCCTGCGCCTCAAGGACCAGCGCGTCCTGCCGGGCGAGGTGATCCTCGTGTCGGCCGGCGTCCGCCCGCGGGTGGACCTGGCCCAGGCGGCCGGCCTGGCCGTGAACAAGGGCATCGTCGTGGACGACCACCTGCGCACGAGCGTGGAGGGCATCTATGCCGCCGGTGATGCTGCTGAGCACAATGGGCGCGTCTATGGTATCCTGCCGGCGGTGTGGGACCAGGCGCCGATTGCGGCGGCGAACATGGCCGGCCGCGAGGCCGTCTACAGCGGCACCGTCCCGAGCACGACGCTCAAGGTCGTCGGCGTCGACCTCACCTCCATCGGCGAGGTGACGCCGGAGCGGGAGGGGGCGGTGGAACTGCGGCGGAGCGAGCCGGAGGCCGGCCGCTACGTCAAGCTCGTCCTGCGCGAGGGCCGCCTGGTGGGGGCCATCCTGCTGGGGGATCGCAAGCGGGTGCGGATGTTGAGCAAGCTCGTGACGGAGCACGCCGACGTGTCGGCGTACGCGGAACGGCTGCTGGAGAAGGATTTCGAGGTCGGGGCCGCGTAGCATGGCCTACCCGATGGGCTGCTTTCAAGGAGGATACTGTGAAAAAGATCGCCGACATGACCCTCGAGGAGGCCTGGCAGCTGGCCATTCGCCGCGAACGGGCGGCCCAGGAGCTGTACCGGGCGCTGGCCGAAAAAGGCCCCGCGATGCGTGAGCTCTTTACCTTCCTGGCGGAACAGGAAGCGGGCCACGAACAGCGGCTGCAGGACGAATACGACAAAGCCTTTCGGCAGGAGTGGTGACGCGCCAGGCGCGTAACCGAACGTCCGCAGCACAGATAGACGGATCGCCCACCATGGCCCCTGATAAGCCGGGATCGTTGAACGAGGAGCAGGTTCTCGCCCTGATTGCCCAGGGCGAGGGGCCGGCCGCCGCCTTTCTGCCGGCCCGGTTCCGCCTGCCCGCGCTGGGAGAGACGCTCGTCGCCCTGGCCAACGCCCGCGGCGGCACCGTCATCCTGGGGGTGCGCAGCGGGCGGCGCACCCCGGTGGAGGGGCTCATCGCGCCGGACGAGGCGCGTGCCCTGGTTCAGGAGGTCGCCCAGGACTGCACACCGCCGCTGGAGCTGGCGACGCCCCAGGTGGTCACCGTGCACGGCCGCACGCTGCTCGTGGTCACGGTGCCGGCCGGCCTGTCCCAGGCCTATCACTACCACGGACTCTATATGCTCCGCCGCGGGGCCGAGAACCTCCTGCCCAGCAGCATGGAACTGCGCAGCCTGCTCCTGGAACGCGGCGAGGAGCGCTTCGAGACGCTCGTGCCCGAGGGGGCCGCGCTCGAAGACCTGGACATGGACCAGGTCAAGGCCTATGCCGCCCAACTGCAGGCGGTCGCGGCCGACCCGCTGCAGGCCCTCTGGCAGCGCGGCTGCGCGGTTCTGACGCCGGCCGGCCCGCGCCCCACCTACGCCGGCCTCCTCCTCTTTGGCCGCGATCCCCAGCGCTACCTGCCCCACGCGCAGCTGCTCCTGGTCCGCCACCCGGGCACGGCGGCCGGCCCGGAACCGCTCCGCCAGGAAGCCTGCGGTCCCCTGCCGGAACAGCTCGGCCAGGCCGAGTCTTTTCTGCAGTCGCACATGCGCCGCGGGCGTATGTGGGTGGACTCGGCCCGCGTCGAAGTCACCGAATACCCTCTGGAGGCGGTCCGCGAGGCCGTCGTCAACGCTATCGTCCACCGCGACTATGCCGTCCGCGGCCAGGCGATCCGCGTGGAGATGTACCAGGACCGCATCGAGGTCTATAGCCCGGGCCGCCTGCCCGGCCCGCTCGACGAGGACGGCCTCCCGGGCCAGCAGTTCTCGCGCAACCCCGTCATCGCGCAGGTGCTGGCCGACATGGGCTTCTTCGCCGGCGCCGGGCACGGGCTCCAGCGCATGGCCGAGCGCATGGCCGAGGCGCACCTCCCCCGGCCGGCCTGGCGCGAGCTGCGCGCCGGCTTTCTCCTGACCCTCAAGGGGCCGAGCGGCATGTCGCCCGGGGAGCTCCCGGCCGACCCCCAGGCCCTGGCCCGCCTGGGACTGAACGAGCGCCAGGTCCAGGCCCTCCTGCGCGTGGGCGAAACGGGGCGCCTCGCGGGTCGGGACCTGCAGGAGCTGTGCCCCGAGGTCAGCATCGAGACGCTCCGGCGCGACCTGGCCGACCTGGTGTCGCGGGGGCTTCTCTTAAAGGTCGGCGAACGGCGGGCGACCTATTTCATTCTCAAGTGAGGGCATCCATGGCGCGTGCGTTTTTACGAGTGGGGCTGGCTCTGACACTGCTGGCGCTGCTGGCCGGCTGCGACACCGTTGGCACCGGCGTCCGCAAAGGTGGGGTAGCGCCCGACTTTGCCCTGCAAGATCTGCACGGGAACGAGGTGCGCCTGAGCGATTTCCTGGGCCGGCCGGTGCTGGTCAACATCTGGGCGTCGTGGTGCCCACCCTGCCGCACCGAGATGCCCGAGATCCAGCGCGTCTACGAGGCCCAGGGTCCGGACGGCCTCGTCATCCTGGCCGTCAACGCGCTGAACCAGGACGACCTGGACGATGTGGAGGCCTTTGTCGCCGAGAAGAAGCTGACCTTTCCCATCCTTCTCGACAGCGAAGGGGCTGTCACCGTGGCCTACCGCGCCGGCACGCTGCCCACCAGCGTGTTTGTGGACCGCGCCGGCAAGATCCACCTGGTCCAGATTGGGCCGATGACGCAGGCGTTCATCGAGAGCGTGCTGCGGGAGATGGAGTAGGGCAGTTCAGTTCGCAATCGCCCGTCCACAGCCTGGTTGTCGGCCGGCCAACGGCAGACCCTGCTGCCGCTGCCGTCGTTTGGAAGTGGAGACCGAGCGTGGGGCCACCGCGCGGCGGAGGAGGGTGCGTGGCGAGTGACGAGCATTTGATCCACCAGACAATCTGAGGGAGGATGCGGCGCTCTCGCGTTGTCTGAATCGCATGGAGGACTCCATGAAACCCCTGAGCTTTGTCCTCATTCCTTCGCGTTTCGGCCACCTGGCGATCCTATGGCAGGAGACGCGGGCCGGCCCGCGGGTGCAGCGCGTCCTGCTGCCGCGGGCGGGGACGCTTACGGTAGTCACGGCCCAGGAGGAGTGGGGTGCCATCCCCGGCACGGTCCCCGCCGTCAGCGAGCTGGGCAGCCGCCTGACGGCGTATCTGTCCGGGAAGGACATTGGCTTTCGGTTGGACCTGCTGGCACTGGAGCAGTGCTCCGACTTTCAGCGGCGCGTGCTCCTGGCCGAGTACGGCATCCCCCGCGGCCGCGTAAGCACCTACGGCCGGATCGCCCGGTACCTGGGCATGCCCGGGGCGGCGCGGGCGGTCGGGCGCGCCCTGGCCACGAATCCCTTTGCCATCCTGATCCCCTGCCATCGGGCCATCGCCGCCGACGGCTCCCTGGGCGGCTACCAGGGCGGGCCGGCCATGAAACGCACGCTGCTGGAGATGGAGGGCGTCGCCTGGGGGCCGGACGGGCGGGTGGTGCCCGAGCAGTTCCACTACTGATCCCCCGCTGTCTCCAGGCCGGCACGCCGCCGCGGCAGGGCTACCCGGCCGCTCCCTTTCCCCAAGGCCAGGCATTCTCGCGCGCGGAAGCTCTGTAACAAAAGAGCGACCGCACCGTCTAAAGATGTCGCGCTCTTGCGACAAGCGTAATCTGGAATCTAGAATCCGAGATCTAGAATCTGAGATCTAGAATCGCCAATCGAGGAGGTTTCCATGCGCAACAAGAACCTGATCGCTATTGTACTTCTGAGCCTTGTGGTCATTCTAGGGGCCTGTGGGACAACGGCCCAGGCCACCGGCGGGCTCACCGTCGCCGGCGGCGACGCCGCCAGGCTGGCCGGCGCGAGCGGCCTGCCGGTGTATACCAGCTACACCCCCGGCCTGACGGCCGTCGGCACCGGCACGGTCGAGGCCACGCCCGATATCGTCTACCTGACCCTGGGGGTCGACCTCAAAGCGGACAATGCGGCGGCCGTGGTCGCCGACGCCAGCGGCAAGATGGACCGTATCCTCGCCGCGCTGAAGGCGGCCGGGGTGGCCGAGGAAGACATCCACACCGCCTCGTACAACCTGTGGGTCGAGCAGCGCTACGACCCCCAGACGGGCCAGTACACGGGGGTGCTCGACTATCACATCATGCACGCCGTGCGGGCCGTCGTCCGGGACATCTCCCAGGTCGGCACCGTCCTGGCGGCCGCCGTCGAGGCCGGCGCCAACTCGGTGAGCGAGGTCTCTTTCAACGTGGCCGACATCGAGCGGGTGGCGAGCGAGGCCCGCGCCAAGGCCATCGCCGATGCCCAGAAGCGGGCGCAGGAGATGGCTGGGGCCCTGGGGATCACCCTGGGCAAGGTCGTCGCGGTGAGCGAGTCGGGCGGCTATACCCCAACGCCGGTCTATTACGATGCCAAGGGCGGGGCGATGGAGGCCGCGGCCGCTGTGCCGCTGCCGTCCGGGTCGTTCTCTGTCAGCATCAGTGTGGTGGTGGTGTACGAGCTGCCCTAACGTTCGCACCCCGACCCCCTCCCGCAGCAGACCCGCGGGAGGGGGTCGCTTTGTGCGCCCGGTCTAATCCCAATGCCGTTCAAGTAGGCGGCCCAGGCCCGTCAGGTCTCGAGACCTGACGGGCCTTTTCCACCTTATCTGAACGGTATTGGGATTAGCCCCGGCCGGCCCCCAGCCGGCCCAGTCGCCGCAGCGCCCGCACCACCTGGCTCATCCGGTCTACCAGGACGATGGGCCGGCCTAGCTCTGCCTCCAGCTCCATCACCGTCACGTCGTCGAGCGTCCGCCCCTGGGCGTCAAAGGCCGCGGCCGGGAGCAGGAAGAGATCGCCGCGCGCGGCCCGCAGGCCGGCTCGGAACGCTGCCCCCGTCAGCAGGCCGGCCACCGTGACGGACGGCCCAAAGGTGACGTTCTCCACGGGGACCACTTCGACGTCGAGCCCCGGCAGGCACGCGGCCAGCTCCTGGGCCATCGTTCGGAGCAGCGGCGCGATGAGGGTACCACTGGCCAGGACGGCGCGCCCGCGCCGCGCCGGTGCGGGCGCGGCCGCGGTGAGCCGCCGCCGCACGCGGGCCCAGTCGTCCACCAGGAGCCGGGCCAGGCCGACGCCGTTCTCCAGCTGCGGAAACCCATCGTAGGCGCGGGCGGAGGGCAGGGGCCGGCCGGCCAACAGGTAGAACTCGTCGGCCGGGTAGAGAAAGCCGCAGCCCAGCTCCTGCCGCAGGGCGCGCTGCCGCGGGAGCGCCCACGCCAGCAGGTCGCCGGCCGCGGCCGTGGTATAGGTGCGCAGGGCGGGAGCCACCCCCTCCAGGCCGGCCGGCGGCAGGGCGCGGTAGCGCGTCAGCCCCACCGGGACGAGCGAGACCGACTCGACGGTGGGATAGAGCCGGCGCAGGTCCGCCACCGTGCGCTCCAGGTGGGGGCCGTCGTTGAGGCCCGGACAGAGCACGATCTGGGTGTGCACGGCGATGCGCAGCCGGCCCAGCCGCTCGATCTGCGCGCATACATCCGGGGCCCGCTGCCGGCCCAGCAGCCGGCGGCGCAGGTCCGGCTCGGTCGCGTGGACGGAGAGGTAGAGCGGGCTCAGCCGCTGCTCGGCCAGGCGCTCCCAATCCGCGGGGCGCAGGTTAGTGAGGGTGACAAAGTTGCCGTAGAGGAAAGAGAGGCGGTAGTCGTCGTCGCGCAGGTAGAGGGTGCGGCGCCAGTTCGGGGGGAGCTGGTCCATAAAGCAAAAGAGGCAGCGGTTGGCGCAGCGGCGCAGGCCGTCAAAGAGCGGCTCGGCAAAGGCGATGCCCCAATCGGCGCCGGCCGGCCGGCGCAGGCGCACGGTCTGCTCCTCGGCCCCCCGGCGCAGGCGCACCGTAACGGCCGCCCCGTCGGCGTAAAAGGACCAGTCCAGGACATCGCGGAGGTGATGGCCGTTGGCGGCCAGCAGGCGGTCGCCGGCGCGCAAGCCGGCCGCCTGGGCGGCGCCGCTCACCGCCGAGATCTCACCACCCATTGTGCTGTCGTCCCTGTCGTTCTTCATCGTCTCACCCCGCGCGCGTTGCCGTTCCAACACCCTGCCCGGCCCCTTGTCACGGCGTTTCGACCATCGTGGCCGGAGGCGGATACATGAATAGCGGGCCGGCCGCTGTCAGCCCAGCAAGGCACCCCCACCCGCCACGGCCGCCCCGACCAGCGTCGCCAGGAGGTTGACGACGTCGTTCGTCAGCCAGGGGCGGCCCCGCAGCGGCACGGTGGGGCCGCCGCAGTGGGCGCGGCGCTCGGTCTCTTGGCCGCAGCGCGGGCAGCGATAGAGCCCCTGCCATGTCGCGCCGAGGAGGCTGTCGGCCAGGCTCCCGGCCAGGCCGCCGGCGAGGGCCAGCGGGAGGATCGTCCAGCGGCCGGCCGCCGACGGGAGGCCGGGCCAGCCCAACCAGCGGCATTCGACCAGGTGGAGCAGGTAGAAGATGGCGCCCAGAAAGAGCGCCCCGCCCCCCGCCGCGAGCATGCCCCCGAGCGTGACGCCGCCCGAGGTGCCCGGCGGCACCCGCTCGCCGGTGGTGATCCGCCGCGGCGGCGCCGGGCTGAGGGTGCCGATCTCGGTGGCCCAGG